>Ga0268263_1000252_pt1 | contig 113306 bp, 96 predicted proteins | sample Biomet5_FD_190358 | JGI IMG/M metagenome (GOLD analysis project Ga0268263, IMG submission 190358) | Microbial communities from bioreactor (seeded with sewage sludge) at LBNL, California, USA - Biofuel metagenome 5 (SPAdes) (version 4) | ecosystem: Engineered > Bioreactor > Anaerobic >... | reverse complement strand
CCCGCCGGTCTTTTTCGCTGTCAAAGAACCCGGCTGCGCGTCTGGCGCAGGCCGGGTTCTTCGCGTCCTGCCGGCGGGACAGGCAGGAAACGGGGATGCAGACAGCCGGCGCCGTCCGTGCTTCTAGCCGTGTATTGCCGTGCATACATTTTAACAGCATACACAGCTTGGAGGTGCCCACATGAGAGAGGATCTGGAGGAGCGAGCCCGCAGACTTGCTGTGTACATCCTGGAAAACCGCACCACCATCCGCGATGCGGCCAAACACTTCGGCGTCTCAAAATCAACCGTACATACGGCAGTAACAAATTGGAACGCTTCCTTTGGATCGTGAGATAAATCAAGGGCTTCGTAAAATCCACCGTTCCAAACAGCCCGGTGTTGCAGCAATGGACGGAACAGAACGGCGGGATCATCCAGTCAGCAGCAGGCAGCGGGAAACCAAAGCCCGCAAAAATGAGGAGGCCGGATCGCTCCGGCCTCCTCTTTCGCTTATCAAAAAAAGCCTCGCAGCGTTTGCGCCCGCAGACGCAAATGGATTGCAAATTTGTCAGGACAGCCGTTCTGAATTTGATATGTGTCTCCGCAGCTCAGCCGGATAGATCGGCCGCCTGCTAATCATGCGGCCCGATTTCCATGTCTTTTGGCTTTTTTCTGTTATTCAATTACCGTTTTTGGCAGATATTTTTCATACACCTTAAACATATCCATGCGCAGCCAGCCGTTTTCGTAGGGCACGTTGTTCCGGCTGCCGGCCATGAACTGCTTCAAGGCATAATCATGGTCCACGAACACATAGTTATTATAGTTGAAATCATTGGTAAAGAATCCCATCCCATACTTCTGTGCGGATGCCATAACATCATCAACATAAAGCACCTGTGAATTGAACTCACCGCTGAAATCGGCACATTCGCTGCGCACGACCGCGTTTGGATACCGTTCGGAAGCCTGTTTGAACCAAGCGTCTATGGTTTGGGCATTGGATTGCTCGGCGATCAGCTCTGTCGAATACGAAATATCGGAGTGGATTGTGATGACAGTAGGGTCCTCAACGGTAGGGCTGATCAAAATCGTGGAGGTTTCCTTTTCATAGGGCAGACGGCTGTAATCCTTCTCTCCGTTTTCCTGATAACTTTCATAAAGAGACGGCGTAAACCAGCGCTTCACGGCATAGTCTTCCGGTAAAGTCACCGCCATACCCGCCCATACGCAGTAGCCAGGGAAGGTCAGGCGGACTTCCTTTGCATCGGCAGGCAGCGTAAAGGTGATGCATTTGTTGCTCTCAGCGTATTGAACATAGACGGAAAGTTTGTTTGTGACCGCATATTGCATGTTTCCGGGAAGCTGCTCCTCATACAGCGGTTCATCGTCGGCATAAGCGGTGAGCTTGCCTGCGTCGTAGGTTCTGTCGAGATATAGTTTCACTTCGGTTCCCTTGGGCAAATCGCCCTGCAAAATCAGCGGCGCATCGTTTGCAACACACCATTGCGCGTCATAATAGGTGACAGGGTATAAGGATTGAAACATTGACTTGTTGCAGTTGTCGATATGCTCGCCTTCAACCGCCGTCATGTTGGCATAGACAAAGGGCATATCCGAGTAATTCAGCGAAAACACGCCATTATCGCACCGGCTCTCGATGATTTCTTTCGCCTGAGCGGAATCTGCAAGCTCCATGGTCTGCACCTCGTAGGTTACCAGCCGGTCCGGCGTGACACCGCCAACCGTCTGTATCAAATCGGCACAGACATATGCGGCGTCCTGCACGGTATACGGTTCGCTGGGCAGTCCGGAACTCATGTTTTGGTTCATAATTTCCCAGAGGCCAAAGGATAATGCATTTGTGGGCACATCTTTATATCGCTCTGCGATCGTGCGCCATACCGTCTTGGCTTTCTCCTGCTGCTGCGCATTTAAGAACAGATCGAACTCACCATAATAGCTGTAGTCCTCACCCTCGCGGTACCAATGTCCAGGCAGCTGCGTCAATACAAGATTCAAATGAATTTTGTATTCCAGTGCCGTGGCAATCACCTGATCGAGTTGTTCAAACAGTTCGATTGACGCTTGGGAAACGTCATCGGTAAACAGCTTGTAGTAGGGGATCATATAGCGCACCGTGTTAAAGCCAAAATTCGCGTCTCTGCGAATATTCTCCTGCGCATAGGAAAGATCCAGCGGGTCTTTTGTGATTTCTCTATAGTCTGTAAGAACCGCGCCAAAGGGCTTCACTGCTCCGCCATCAAAGGGGTTTACAATATCCAAAGACTGCTCCGTCAATGATTCGGGAAGAAATACGGCGCTGCAATTGGTGATGCGCGAATCATCCGGTGATACAAAGTCCGCTGTTTCCGAAACAGCCTCGGAGGAATCCAGCAGCCTTGTCACGGCGGAAAGCGCGTCACGCACAGTCAGGGCGGAATCCAGATGCAGAGAATTTCCGCTCTTGTCGTAATCCAGCAGAATATTGCCCGACACATTGGATTTTCGCATCAGGATATAGTTGTAGGCAACGCCTGTCATGCCCCATTCATAAACCTCGGGTGACTTTTCAAAGCCACCCAGGTCGTAGGGGAAATTCGCGTCAAAGAGAGGATTTCCTTTTTCTTGCTGCGCATTGGCAATTTCATCTATCTGCGGCCAAATCGCCTCGCCGATGGCATCCTGCACGGTATATTGCACATCGTTGAACTCAGGGTATTCTCCACCCAGTGCAAGTGCAAGCCGCAGCATAGCCACCATTGCTTCACAGCGGGTCAATGTGTCCTGTGAATTGCGCAAGCTGGTATACAATTTCTGCCAAGCCGGGAGCTTGCTCGCATCGACGGTTTCCACAGCCTTGTCCATCGCCGCGAAGAACGCCTGATAGGTGATCTCGTCGTCAGACGGCGTCCCCAGGCCATAATGGGCGATTCGTTCCGCCTCACCCTGCGTGTCCGGAGCGTCCGGCAGCAAGCTCCATATATAGACTGCATTCAGAACTTCATCGTAGGCGTAGGAGGAAACCTGCTTTGCCGTGCACATGGCGGTCAGGTTTTCATAGGGCTTCTGCTCCACCGTGACAGTGTTGGCGGCGTTCTCGCCGAACAGGGTTTTCATGGCGGAGGAGGACACATAGATGTCGCCGCCGGCGTCGTCCCGATAGGCCGCCGTTTCATACCGGTGTCCGTCCTTGGTGATGCAGACGCTGCCCATGGACGAAAGCTGCACAGCGGCAGGCGGCGTCTGCGTCTCCGCGGCGGCTGACGCGTCTGCCGTGACGGCCGCGGCGGCCGACGCGGCCGCTTCCTGCGGCTTTGCCCCGCAGGCGGTCAACCCCAACAGAATAGAAAAGACCATAAGCAGTGCAATTGTCCTTTTTATCATATCGAATCTCCTTGCGTGCTTTTTCTGTAAAGTCCTCTCGTGTATGTTCCGTTTTCAGTCATTTTCGCGTTCATCTTCCCATTGCAGGTTTCTTGCGAGCAGCTGCATCCGTTCTTCATCCCTAAGCGCGAAGTTTGTAATATCTTCATTTTTGAGCTCCGGGCAGCGCTTTATAATGGGATACAGCACCGCGATTACACTGCCGCGGATGCTGCCGTATCCGTTCCAATACAGTCGCTCCAATGCAAAATCGTCCTTTGGAACGAGGCTGCGCAGCATTTGAACAGTAACCTTATCCGAAACCAATGCTCTCGCAATGGTCATGTAATCTTTTTCCATCGCGCGCCCTCATTTTACATAGAACGGTAGGCACCACAGTAATCACTGGCACCGCTGGGATGCTTATAATGGTTGTTGCCGCATTCATTGCTGCCCATCAGATAATACCGGCAGTTGCCGCAGCAACTGCTGCTGGATTTTCCCATGTATCCCGTGCCGCCGGAATACTGCGCATGCCGCTGCATGAAGTCCATCATCCCATTGTTGGCAGCAGGGCGATTTGCCTGCGCTGCAGCGGTGCGAGCGGCGCTTGCCTCAGTCTGTTGACGCATCCAATCCACAGCGGCTTTCCCGGTTGCCGTTAGATATTTACCATTGTCCATTCCTTCCAAATAGCTTCGTACCGTTACATTGTAAGCCTTTGCGGTGGATTCAATTTCCGAAAGGGTCATTGCTTTTTCGACCGCATTGATTTGATTTGTCAGCTTCACCATGGATCCCACCACGCTTTTCAGCAGGCCGCCGCCCGCTTCGCTGCTGTTCTTTTTTCGTTGATCCGCAACATACTGCTTCCTTGCACGAACTGCTTCGTATGCCGACATAACAGGGTTCGGAATATCCTGTTTGCTTTTTACCTTTATGCGTGCCTTTTCTGCCGAAAGCTTCGCACCGCAGTATTCACACTCTGTTTCACCCATGCCAACAGGCGCTCCGCAGATTGAACAAATGCGCTCCGTTTCTTCCACCGTGTCGCATATCTCAAATTGCGCGTAGTATTCATCCTCATTTTCGATAAAAGAAAGTGCCTGTATTACCTTGTTTTCCAGTGCGGAACATTGATCGCAACCCTCCGGTGCAATTTGGCATAATGCAGGGCAAGTAGAAAACGGGTGTTTCACATCACTTGCACCCACAGCCTTTTTTACATAATCTTCAACCTTTTTGCTTAAGTCGCCGTTCATCAGGCCGTTTATATCAAACATATGCTTTCTCCTCATCAATCGGCGATGTCGTGTTCATCGATAGGGTCGCCGCACTGTGGACAAAATTTCGGAGGCTTTGCAAGGTTTTCCACCTCATATCCACATTTATCGCATATAATCTTATGCGGTCTTTTTGCTCCGCACACGCCGCAAAACTTTCCTTTGCCGACATGACCGCAGGCGCATTTCCACGTTTCTGCGCTTGCAGGCTTCTTTTTGCCGCACTCTATGCAAAACCGCAGCGTATTGCGTGCACCGCAGGAGCATTGCCATTCCTCCTGCTCCACCGCTTCCGTTGCGGCTTGTCCGCCGGAGGACGAGGGCTGATTCGGATGAAGCAGATCGTTTGCGTTGACGCCGCTTCCCGCGGCCATATTCATTCCCATGAATCCGGTCACCGCACCGCCAGCGTTTCCTGCGGCCTCTTCCATGGCGCTTGCCTGTGCCGCACCTATACGCGCGCCGAGCATTTGTGTGGCGCCCGCGTATATGTTGGACTCCTGAAGCTGGCGTATTTTCGCAATGCTGTCATTATCCGGCTTGATGGAGGTGAGCGCCAGCGTATTGATTTCGATCCCGCGATGCTCTATCCATTTTTCTTTTAGCTCTGCATTTAGTTCGCTTGCGATGCGCGCGGTTATACCCGGTAATTGATCGTAGCGTATCCCGCTGCCGGAAAGCCTGCCAAGCACAGGCAGCATGGCGCTCTGCATTTCTGCGCGCAACTGCGGCATAAGCGCTTTCCTCACATAGGAATCCGAAACATTTGCGCATAGGTTCGTATAAAATTTGATCGGATCCGTGATACGGTAAGTATAGGTGCCGAAGCCATTGAGCATGAGCGTAAGGTTGAATTCGCCATCCCGAAAGGGTATGTCGCCGATCCCGATTTTGTTATCCAATATCTCCTTCGTGTTGACAAAGTAAACGCGCTGGTCATGCATCGCCTGACCTCCGGATGCCCAGCGCTTGCCCATCTTTGCAAATGTATCTTTGAGCCTTAAGTCGCCGCCGCTGTACATCGACGGTTCTGTTCCTGTTTTATAGATATACCCGCCGGGTTCGGCGCTGAAATCAATCACGCGACCGTCCTCGACGGCGAGCATGCATTGCCCCTCGTTTACGACCACGCGGCTTCCGTCCGTAATGATATTTTCGTCACGGTCGGTGTTTCCGCTGTGTCGAGAAGCCCGCGTCATACCCTTTTTCATGAGCACATCGCTTTCCATGGACTCGCAGCAGATGAACTCCAGCCATTCGTCATATAGCGTTCCCAATGCGCTGCCCAGTGCGGCCTTAATAAATCCCATCGTGATACCTCCACAAAGACCATTAATTCAAGCAGGCTTTCAAGCCCAGGATCAACTGCCTGATGCGCTTAAAATCGTTTCCCTCCGCACCGTCGTAGCTGCTTATTTCTGCAAAGGAATAGGAGCATGAAACTGCGCGGCCTCCGGGATCCGGGTTGAAATATATATTCATTGCCGGAGCAAAGCCCCCGTATGCCTGACAATTGGATATCTCACTGAACGGCGAGATTAAAGCGGCCTCGCTGATATCCGGCGATCTGCGCAGCTTGCCGTTGCCGCGTTTGATCGCCGCTTCCTTCGACTCCGGGCGGAACAAAAGGGAGAACGGCGTGATATAAAGCGTACCGTACACATCGTCAAACATGCCATAATGCATTCTGACGTCGTCATACGCCACAAGCACGCAGAGCGTCTCGCACGCTTTTCCATACTTCTTGAGCCTGCTGTGAACGAGCTTGTTGTCAATGCACCATTTGTCGCACCTGACGCAATATCCGCCTGTGTCACCGTAACCGATCAATCGCTCGCCGCACGTTGGACAGAGCATGAATGCGCCGTTTTCGCCGCGCAGCGACGGCGTGCTGTTTGATGATTTCTTTTTCACAAACATGGTATTTCCCTCCGCTTTATGTGCAGCGCGTTCCGCATTTATCGCAGTACAGATCCTCCGGATCGAGCTTTGCACCGCAATGCCGGCATATATCACTTTTTATCGGCTTTTGCGGAGTATGCTTTGATCTTGCGAGAAGGATTGCAACCGCCGCTATCACGCCTATGACAGCGACTACGATTATGCCCAATGTGCTTACATCCATCTTTACAGTCCTCCCTCAATCAGACAGTTGAATGTGAAGTCAGACTTACGCCGCATTCTTCGCAAAAAGCGCTGCCATGAATGACAATCGCACCACAGTTGGGACATACTTCCGGCGCGGTGTTTGCAGTGCCTGAAACAAAGTTACCGGCTTTATCCGCAGACAATTCAGCAGCTGGCGCTGTCATCACAGTGTTTTGCGTGCCTGCGTCTTCGCTCACTGCAGTTGCTTTGCCCATCAGAATGGCAGCCTCATCATCTTCGCCGGGCACACTGGCGCCGCAGGACATACATAGCAGAAAACCGGCGCGTATGACTGCGCCGCACTTTGCACAAACCTTATCGCCTGGCCTTGGTTTGCCCGCATCGGCAGACTTCGCTGACGCGGGCGCAGACTGTGGTATCTCAGGTGCAGGCTGTGACCCCGCAGGCGCAGCGGGCTGTACCTGCGGGGTTTCTTTGAAAGGAATTGCCGGCACCGATTGGGATGCATCGGCACTGCAGACAAGACAAGCGCGCGCACCGGCCGGTATCAACATATTGCATCGGGAACAGCGTGTCGGCGTACCTGTACTGAAGCCGCACTGCGTGCAATGTGCTTGTGACGGCAGAAGCGGCGCACCGCAGCGCGGGCAGATATCTTCCTCTTGTGCGGGGGGCGTTGCAGTCGCGTCCGCAACATAGGGCGCACCGCACTTTGCGCAAAATGCCGCGCCCGGTTTGATCGGCTCCCCGCAAGCTTTGCAGCGAGGCACAGCATTTGGAGTTGTGAGGGTTGCGCCGCAAGCAGAACAGAAGCGCTCGTCTGGGCGTACAACCCGGTTGCATCTTGGGCAATTCATGAATTTCGAGCCCCTTTCTTCGCGCCGCTTTATCCCGAATAGTCCTGAGAGAATGCACAAAATCCGCGGTTATCTATCGCTTTCAACCGTGGTTTCCTCAAACAAGACTTCCTGTCCATAACGGGAAACGTTGAATTTCCGACAATCCGCAGGCTTGTCTTTGCCATCGCTGTACTCGGGTATCCGCTGATTTTCCAAAGTCAGAGTCGCCTGCCCATCTGACACCCATTCCAGTACAAATTGATGATAGCTTGGCGAATCGCCGGCGGCCAGAGGCCAATTGGCACCGTCCATGGTCTTCTCGCTGACAAGACGGAGCACCGAGGTGTCGGATACCATGCACACCCATCGGTACGGAATCGCGGCGTTCTCGTAGAGGGTGACGAACACCTTGCCGTCCTCTCCGTAGATTGCTGGAAGATCCGCACAGTTGCCGCTTTCGTCTGTACTCTGGGAAGCAGGCTGTTGATCAGGCACAGGAGTGCTTGGCAAATGTCGGCAGCCGGAAAACAGCAGAAGAACAGCTGCCGAAAGACAGGCCAACATCATCAGTCGTTTCACAGTAGGTTCCCTCATTTCACGGTATATAGGCTGGCACAGTCGGCTTACCACGACCCGTACAGCCGATAGGCGGCTATGATCGCTTCCTTGCGGGTGAGCTTATCCTTTGGACGAAACGAATCCTCCGTGCATTCCATCAGCGGCTTTTCAGACAGGAAGCTTTTTTGCGCCGCGCAAAATGTCACAGCGGTGTAATACGGGCCATACAAAATAGCGTTGATTTGACTGTCCATTTCCCGTGTGCCGTCATAAGCTCTAAAAAGCTCGTCCACCGCTTTCAGCTCTTTGCAAAGGGACCATTCCCATGGCTGTTGGAAGGAATCAAGATCCGGCCTGCTGATCGAATTCAAGTCCTGATAAAAATCGCGCTGTGTGATTGGGTCAAAAACCGCATGGGTACCAATCGATAAATCGGCGTCAGGGTCGATCTTTGTCCAAATATGGGTGCAGTACAGCCAATACGCCGCCTTTTCCCGGGTCAGCTGCTCATTGGTCGCGCTCTCCGCTGCTGCGGCCAGCATGGGAACTTCACCGTCCAGTTGAAGCTGCGAGGCATTTTGCAGCATACACAAAAAGTCTTTTTCGCTGACGGTTGCGCCAAGGTGACGCTGCAGGCCGGATGGGACGATGCCCAGCTTCACGGCTTCCTGAATCTCCGCACTCGGACGATGCGCCAGCACGCCCGCCGCGAGAATGGCCAAGGCCAGGAAGGCCACCAGAAGAAGCCGCCGTATCTTTGGCGTCGCTTTTTTCGTTGGTATGTCAGTCTCACCGGGCGTCCCATCCGCTTCCTGACAGCTCGGAGCGGGCTCGGCAGCGTCACCTGGCTCTGCCAGCTCCAGCAGTTCATCCGCTGACACATGAAATAACCGGCAAAGCTGCCTGACCTTTTCCACGTCCGGAACGGAACGTCCTGTTTCCCACTTATAAACGGATTGCCGCGTTACAAAAAGCGCCTGCGCAAGCTCATCCTGCGTCATGCCGTGAGCCTTCCGCAGCTCCAGTATTTTCTCATTTAATCCCATTGCCAATCACAACCCTCGCTCAAGGATAAAAAGTGTATTCTTCCAAAATAATCCTCTTTTTATTATACATCGAGCTTGGATTTGTTCAACTAATTTCGATGCGCAGGAAACGGCTCTAAAGCCATGTAAAGCCGCAGATCATCAATATCATCCTATCCATCGCACGCAAATTGTGCAAGCACCAAAGAGGCGCATCCATGTAAACTACGGTTTACATGGATGCAGATAAGGGAGCCAATCGCTTATCCGCTTTTAGCCGGCGGTTTTGGGTGCATGCGAAAAGTCCGTCTTCCTTCCTGACAGGAGGTATAGACGGACTTTCGCTATTTGCTAAAATTGGGAAGTTATGCTATGCGGAAACCGTCGTTTCATAAATTCAGCATGGACACTGTCTGCATGAAACTGATTTACAACAATAGAAAGACAAGCTGGTTGATACCATCGTCGTTGAAAACCAATTGGCTGGCAAGGCTAGCCCGCGCCGGCCGTGGCCGTGGAGCCGGCAGCCGTGCCGCTCGCGGGGTGCAGCGTTTCCTGATCTTTGCTGACCGTGCCGCCCGTTCCGGCGGCATAGCTGACGGTCACGTCGGCGTTTTCGCTCCACTGCGCGGTGTAGGTCGTGTCGGCATCCGGCATGGTGTCATCGGCGTTCCATTCGACGAAGGTGTAGCCCGCACGCGTGGCTTCCGGGGCTGTGATCGGCGCGCCGTAGTATACCGTACCGGCGGTGTAGCTGCCCGCCGCGCTTGTGATGCTGCCGCCGTCGGCGTTCCATGTCAGCTTGTGGCTGCTGCGGGCGTATTTGATCTCAACGACGGTGCTGCCGTCGCCGGCAACGGTGCCCTGCGTCACGGCGCCGGCCGCGAAGCCGGTATAGGTTCTTGCCTCTGCGGCGGTCGTCTGGCCGGTGGTGCCGGTTTTGGCTTCGGTCTCGACCAGATTGCCGTCTGTCGGATAGGTGCCGTCCAGCGCCTGCCGGATGTGGCGGACGGCGTAGGCGGTGTTGGTGTTGGCGGCCCAGCGCGCGGTGAGCGTCTGGTCCGCCGTGAGGGTCACTGTCGTCTGGGCGGTCACCTGCGCGCCCGCCGGATCGTACCAGCCCGCGAAGGCATAGCCCGTGCGCGTCGGCGTCGGCAGTTCGCCGTAGGTTTCGGCAAAGCTCACGCTCTTGCTCGGCGTACCCACGCTGCCGCCGGCGGCGTCGAACGTCACGGTGTAGCTGTTCGCCGTCCACTTGGCATAGAGCGTGACGTCCTTGGCCGTGTTGGCCGGAATGGCCGTGACCTTGTATTTGCACGCTTCATCCACGCACCAGCCGCCGAAGCTGTAGCCCGTTTTTTCGATTGTCGGCAGCACAGCCAGACCCGTGAGCTGCGGGAAGGCAGATACGGCGGTCGAGGTGAATACGCCGCCGTATGTGACATACGTAACGGTATGGAACGAGGTCCCCGCGTCGATCGCGATGACGACGCCGCCGACGCCGATCTTGTCCGTGCTGAGGTTGACGGAGATCGTCTGCGTGCCGCTGAGGCCCGCGCCGGTCGTCGCTTCGTAAATGCTTTTCGCGGTTTCGACGCCGCCCACATAGACTTTGATATTGTGCAGGAGATAGCCGCTCTTCGGCGTGATGGTGACCGTGTTGGTCCGGTCGTAGGCGATGGTGGAGGCGTCCTTCGACGCGCCGCCGACCGTGACCTTCGCCGTGAGCGCGGTGCTGCTGTCATAACTGACGATGCTGTAGCTGTAAGCGTCGACGCTCCACGCGGCATAGAGCGTGCCGTCCCCGGCAAACAGGGTGCTGTCGGCGTCCGCCGCCAGATAGCCGTCGGCGCTGACGCACTTTGTACCCGTGCCTTTTTCGCCGGTGAAGTAGCCGAGGAAGGTATAGCCCGTCTTCGCCGGCACGGTGATGCGGTTGGCGCTGACGCGCATCTGGTTGGCGTGCGCTTCGTCGAGATAGAAGCCGCTGCCGTACCAGTCGTAGATTGCCGCCGTCGGTGAATTGGTGCCGTCGTTTTGCAGCGTGATCCTGCTGACGACGGCGGTGTAGACCGCGTTCACCGTCGCGTCCGCTTCTATGCTGTTGTCCTCTATGGCAGTCGGGTTCCAGACGCCGGTATAGCCCGCGCGGGCAGGCACGGCGGGGAACGCCACGCTGCCGTGCCAGGCGGTATAGGCGACGCTGTCCGCGCTGCCCTCCGCCTTGAAGGTGACGGCGAGCTTTCGGCCGGCCGCGACCGTGACGGCGGTCTCGCCGCCGGCCTCGTGGTTGGCGTCGGCGGAGTAGCGGACGAGATAGGTTCCGGCGGGCAGGCCGGTTACAGTCGTGTCCGTAATTTTTGTCCATGTCGTGCCGTCGGTGCTGTATTCCATCGCGGTCGTGACACCGGTGAGCGTGCCGTTTTTCTCGCCCTCATAGGTCTCGTCGGTCGCGCCGACGCCCTGCGGCGCGCCCTGCGCCAGCATCGAAACCGTAACGGTCGCGACGCCGCTCTTCGCTGTGACTGCCTGCGCGTTGTCGGTCCGCGTCGTGGTCACGGCGCAGTCGTAGTATTCGGTTGTTCCGGCCGCCTTGCCGGCGGGGATGGTATAGCTCACGCCGGTCGCGCCTGTAAGCTCGGTTCCCGTCGTGCCCGCTGTATCCGCCGCCTGATACCACTGATAGCTCAGCGTATATTCCGCGCCGGCTGCCGCGGCAGCCGAGGCGGAGAGGCTGCCCTGCGTATAGCCGTAGGCAAGCGCGAGGTCAGCCGGCCCCGTCAGCGTCGGCGCTTTCGCCTCAACGGCCTCCCATTTTGCATAATAGCTGAGTGCCAAGACGGTCGTATTCGCGGCGACCGCCGTGACGGCATCGCCGGAGAAAGCCGCGTCCGCGTACCAGCCGTCGAATTTATAGCCCGTTCTGGTCAGTATCGGCAGGGTGATCGTACCGCTCAGGCAGGTATAGGCGCGGGTATAGACGCCGCCGTCCGCGGCGAAGCTGCTGCCCGTCACCTCGCCGCCGTTGGGGTACAGCGTGATCGTGTTGTCCGCCGTCTGCCAGACGGCCTCGAGCACGAGCTTGGTGGGCGAGACGATCTCGTCCGTCGTGCCGCCGCCGTAGGTGATCGTGACGGCGGGCACGCCGCTGTCATTGCGCGCGTAGGTCACGGCGGTCACGCCTGCATAGAACGTGTCCGTCAGACCGCAGTACCAGCTGTCGAGCGTATAGCCGCTTCTGGTCGGCGTGGGGATCGTGCCGTAGCCGGTATGGGAAGTGTCGAGCGTCTTTTCTTCCACCTTTTCGTATACGGGGTTTTCTCCGCTGTAATCATAGTCGCCGAATTCGACGGACACGGCGGGGAGCACGCTCATGTCCAGCTCCCAGACCGCCATGAGGATGATGCCGTTCTCAATGTCCGCGGAGTAGAAAAGGCTGTCCGACGAATCATAGATATTCAGGCAGGAGGAGGCCTCGCCTCCCGTGCCCGTCGTAACGAATTTTACCGTATCGCCGGGCTGGACCTCGACGGTCGTTCCCGCGACCTTCCAGCAGGAGAAAACGTAGCCGCGGCGAGACGGTGCGCCGACGGTGTATTCCGAGACGCCGTCATTGCCCGGGGCGACCAGCGTCTTTTCCGGAATACCGTAAGTCCCGCCCTCCGGCAGGAAGATCACGGTGCTTTCCTTGGAGAACAGAACGGAGACGCTGCTGAGATCCGTTTCCCCCGACCGTCCATGTCAGATTGTCGCAGGCCGCGAGGAAGTCCGCCTTGTTCTTGTAGAGCACGCCGTCGATGAAGCCGCCGTTAAAGTTGTAGCCATCGTTGGCGACGACGGAGATCTTCATCTTTGTGCCGTTTGCCAGATCTCTGGAGTAGGTATTGCCGTAGGTGAGCTTCGAGGTCGTCTCGCTGCTGTCGTTCACCACGAGATACCCTCCGAAAGAGGCGCGGATGGTGACATTTGCGGTCTGGGTTGGCTTCGCCGTGGAAAAATACACGTTGTCCAAAAGGTTGCCGCAGGAATTGGACGCGGGCGACGACCAGCTCACGAAGGCAAACTCGGTCGTGCCTTGCCCGTCGGGCACGACGTAGGAGCCGGTGACGTTGTCCCATTTCGTATAGTTCGAGGCGGAATATTCGGCCGTGTGCCGCACGATCGTAAGTCCCGCAAGGTTTTTCAGCTCCGCCTGCGCCTGCTCGATGGTGTAATAGGTCGTGGTCGGGCCGCCGCCCCAGCCGCCCCAGCCGGGTCTCGTCCGGCCGGAGCTTGCGGTGGTCGTGCCGTTGGTGTACTTCTTGTAAATGGCCAGTGCCGCGGTGATCGTATCGGGTGAGCCGAGCCAGAGGTCCATGGTCTCATGCGCCGATCTGGCCTTGTGCGAGAAGCCGTAATAGAGCGTGCTCGTCGGAACGGTGGAGATGTCCTGATAGAGCGCGCCGACCAGATTGGCGTTGAGCTCGGCAAACTGGTTTCCGTCCGCCGCCGTGGTGGTGTGATAGGCGCTGCCGGCGCTGGCGGCATAGCTGCCCGCCACGCTGCCAAGCTCGATCATCCTGTCGCTGGCGCTGGTCTTCCGGCTGATGTCTTCCGTCGACGAATAGTTATAGAAATTGACGAAATTGGTGTTGAGCGGCGTTTCAAAGCTGCCGTTCTGCAGCGACGTGGGATAGGTGCTGGTGCTGCCATTGTTCTGCCAGACAGCGTAGAGGCTGATTATCGCGCCGTCCATGAGCGTCAGCGCGTCGACATTCGCTCCGAGACTGTACTCCGCCGTCGTGGCGTCGGACGTTTTCGCCCAGCCGCTCAGCGTCCAGCCGGACATGGAGAGCCCTTTGCCGTCGGAGAGCGTGACGGAAGCGCCGTTGGTCACGGTCTTTTCATAGACCGTGGTTCCATCCATTGCGGCCGTCGTATACGAACCGCTGTCAGGCTTGGCGGAGGTGTGGTACGCGATGGTGTAGCTGATCGGCGTACCCGCCGCCGTGATGCTCACCGCGCCGGTGATGGCAGCTGCGGGGATTGACAGCTCGCCGGTCACGGCGTTAAAGCCGTAAGCAGCTGCGTCCAGCTTTGTTCCGCCGACAAAAGCCGCGGCGGTGCCGCACTTGTACCCGCTCGCCGGGAGCAGCGTGGTGACAAAGCCCGCGCCGGAAAGGACGGAGCCGGTATAGCTGCCGCCGCTGCCAACGAGCCTCTGCCCGTCGCCGGTAAGGTTCGTGAGCGCTGCCGAGACGCTGTAATACGCGAAGTCAGCCTTACCGGTGTAACGGCTGTCCAGCGTCACGCCGGCGGAGAGCTTCACATAGCTGCCGTTTCTCAGGTAATAGACATGATAGCCCGTGCCCTTGGGGAGCGTATCGTCTGCGATGGAATACGTCGGGGCGCTGTAAGAAAGCGGGAAAAAGTCAGTATTGTTTCTTGAAATGTACAGGCCGTTCGCGCCGGAGAAAACGTCTCTGATCTCCGCCGCCTCGTTGTCTTTTGTGATGTTGACATAGAGAATGGAAATCCACTGTGCGTAGAGCGTCGGGGCCGTGTCGCCGAAATAGGTCCATACCCCGCTGACGTCCGTGTAGCCGGAGACGCCCGCAACAAGGCTGCCGTCGGCGTTCGCGATCTTCGTGCCATCCTTATCGTACCATCCCTTGAGGACATAGCCGGCAAGCGAATAGGTGCTTGTTTCGACAGCCGCATCGTATATACGGGTCGAGGAATCATAGAGCATGTTGACCTTGCTGTCTGTCAGCGCCGTCGTCTGGCGCGGGTCGCTGGGATTCAGAACAACCTCAAACAGGGTGTTGCCGTCCCTACCGGTGTCGCTGCCGTTGGTGTAAGCGGTGGTGATCGTGGCCGTCGAAGCCTTGTACACCGTGCCGTTTCCGCCGGCCGTGCCGGCGCTGCAGCCCTGGCCGCCGCTGCTTGACCGGTTCATCGTTACATTCGCAACAGAGCCGCCGTCAGCGCCGCTGTTGGCGCCGCCCTTACCGCCGTCGGAAGCGGGATTCAGCTGTCCTGCATTCGCCCAATATCCAACGCCGCCGGCAGCACCGGAACCGCCGCCGCCGCCAGCGCCGCCATTGCCGCCGCTGCCGCCGATGCCGGCGCCCGCGCCGCCGCCGCCCGCGCCGGTGTAAAGATAGCCCTGGCCACCGCTGATTGGCCCGAAAGTGCCTGCGGTCCCGCTGCTGCCGTTGCCGCCGCTGCCGGCGCTGCCGCCGGTCGCGTCGACGCTGCCCTTGCCCAGCAGATAGAGCTTGGCATCGCTCGGCAGATAAATGCCCGCGCCGCCGGGGGTCGCGCCGCTGCCGTTTCCGCCTTTCACCGTCAGCTTGACGTCCGCCGGAAGATAGAGGCGGACGTCGCCGCTGATGTTGAGGCCGCTGACGCCGGTTGAAGCAGCGATCGTCGCGCTGCTGCTCAGCTTATAATTGCCCGAGAGCGTTGACCCCGCGGTTGTCGGGAGGTCCGTCCACGTCGTTGCGGTGGTGATCGTATAATACGAGAAGTGCTCCGCGACGATCTCCGCAGCGGGGGTCTCGCCGGCGGGATTGTCCTCGGTCACGGACGTCTCCACCGGCTCCGCCGTGTCGAGCGCGTCGTCCACATGGTAGACCTGCACGCTCATGTCCTCGTCCGCCGCCGCCTCGGTAATGGCGTCCGCGGCAAAACTCACGCGCACCTCGCCCTTGTCCGGGTCGGGCTGCAGCTCGTTTCCGTCCGTGTCCAGAACGCGGATGTCGAAGGTGAAGCTCTGCTCGCTCGGAACGCCGGCCTCCGCCTCCACCGCGTCCTCGATCTGCGCGATGTCGCTTTCATCCACGATCATCGCCGCGGAGAGCTTCGCGTCCGCCGGGAACACGCCGGCATCGGCGTCCACCGTGATGGTCACGCCGCCGATGTCCTCGCTCTGATGGAAGGGCGCAGCCGTCCCGGCGGGAGCGCTTCCGCTCCCCTCTGCCGCCGGCTCGGTGACGGTTTCCTCCGCGGAGGTCTGCGGTGCTTCCTCCGCCAGCGCCGACACCGGCAGCAGAGAAATCACCAGGCACAGTGCCAGCAAAACAGAAATAAATCTTTTTTTCATCATGACTCGCTTCCTCCTGACAGCAGGGTTTCATTTTCTTCCGACCAGGTTGTTTTTTTCTATTTCAGATGCTTCCTGATCACGTTCCTCGCAGGAAGACGCCGCGTCTTTTCCGCTGCGCGGCCGGCGGTATTGTGAAACGCTTTGATCTTTTTTCTAATTATAGGAGACCGACAGTATCGAAACGCCGCCCGTTCGACGTTTTTCAAAAAAATCAGTCCGCGCCGAACCGGAACAGACGGCGACGCCGCGGTAAGAGGGTGCGGACGAAATTTGCGCCGTTCGGGGTTTTGTCCGCACGCCCCTGCCCGCGAAACATCAATTCGTCCGTTTTTGTTGACAACATTGGCGAAAAAAAGGCTGGCTCAGAATGATGATTCCGAGTCAGCCTTTTTGGATGTGTTGTTTTGGTTCTTATCTGCTTCCCGACAGACGGGCGGTCATTTTCAATGAAAAATGGTCCGGAAAAACCTTCAATCCGCGGATGTGCAGCCAGGCGCGGACCGGATAAGATGGATTCAGAATCATTCCAAGGAACAAAATCCAGCAAAAAAATGAAAGCACAGGAGGAGACTGCAATGGCACTGTCATTGGATTCCAAGGTTCGCGACATCATGCGCAGCGAAGAGGGCAAGGCTGTTATGGAAAAGTACGCGCCAGGTTCCACCAGGGACCCCCGCATGAAGCTGGTCGGCGCGCTCAGCTATCGCAAGCTGCTTTCTTATCCGGAATCGGCGGAGACGGCAAAGTTTTCAGAGCAGATCGATGAAGATCTGAAGAAATGCTCCCGCTAACCGGGAAAACAAGCCTGTCATAGAGCAGGCAAAAGAGGATGGAGTTCCCCGGCGGCAGCTCCATCCTCTTTTTTCTCACGCAGGCGGCCGAGGCCGCCCCGTTCGTTCAGCGCTTTACGAACCGCGCCCCTGCTGCACGATGTCCTCAATCTCCATGGCCTTCAGGATGATTTCCAGCTGGAGGCGGATATCCGGGTCCTTCAGATCGACGTTCAGTTCCCGTTCGATCCGGCTGATCCGGTCCACCACCGTGCTCCTGTGGATATAGAGGTCTTCTGCAGTTTTGGAATAGGACATGCTGTTCCGCAGAAAGACGCGAAGCGTCTCCAGATAGGAGATCGGGCCGGATTTATCGTGTTGAATCAGCGTTTTCAGGCGATCTGAAAAGTACGCCTCCGCGGGGAGGCTTCCCGTGGAATTGATGATCATGTCGATCAGCGCGTAGGTTTCAAAATAAAACAGTTCGGTTCCGGGATTTGTGATCATCCCGTCGTCAATCGCAGCCTCGGCCTGCGCAAAAGCGATTTTTGCGCCGTACAGATCGGTGAAGCTGTTGCTGATCCCGGCGATCCCGCTTGTCTCAGACAGAAGCTTTTTCAGCTTTCGGTTCAGCGCGGCGTGGTATTCGCCCTGCCTGTCGGCAAGGGGCTCCGTTTTCAGAAAGCATACGATTGTGTTCTTTTTGGGGAAAGCAATGGCGTCCTGAAACGCGGATTCGAACACGCTGCAGATGTAGCCGCGCGGCAGGCGGGACATCTGTTTCGCGCTGTGCAGAGAAAGGCAGACGTAGCTTGGCCCGAAGTTGACCAGGTTCAGTTTCCACTTCTGATTTGCCGTCAGCGGATATTCGCAGATCAGATTCATCAGCGCGCTTTTCAGCGTGGTCTGTTCCGTCCCCAGGACGGTCGGATTCTTTTCAATGGATTTTTCGATGAGGTGCGCCAGAAATGCCGCCAGCGTTTCCGTGCCGGGCGCGAAAGGCTGCCCGCCGCCCTCCAGATTGATGCTGCCGAGATACGAATCCGTACAGCTGAACAGATTGACGTACAGGTAATGCCTGCCGTCCGCCTCCAGCAGCGCCGGGCTGTGCTTCGCCATATCCATTTCAAAAGAAGACAGATAGGTGCGCATCAGCTCCGGGTCCAGGCTGGCCGTCTGCCCGTCCGGTCCGGTCAGATAGCGGAACGACGTATCCATCACATGGATCGGGCATCCGAAGACCGGCACGCTGCAGTCGATGATCTCCTGCAGGTCGGCCGAGCCGAGGAAAATATCAAACAGATTCTTCTCCCACTCGTAATACCGGTCGAAGATGCTGCAGATGTCCTGATGGACGGCAAAAAAATCCGCATCGTTCTGCAGGACGATCAGGCAGCACTTGTCCCGGTAATAGGCCAGCCGGCTGTCCTCGCCGATCACGGCGATCACGACGTTTTTTCCGAGCTCCGCGCGGAGCGGCAGATGGTCGGCCGTTGCAAGGTAGAGATGGTCGGACAGGAACTCGCGCGAATGATCCAGGTACAGTTCCGGACGGGAGATCGTCATCTCCTCCGTTTTGATCCCCATCATTTTGACGGGATAACGCTCCCGGAGGGCAGCATACACCAGATCGGCATTGAGCTTCACGACAAGGGTCACCTCCCGCCTGCTTTGCCTTCATTATAGGCAGCCGGCGGCAGGCCGTCAAGAACATCCCGTTAAAATGTTGGATTTTGCGCGTAAAAAAGCATTCGTTTTGTGGATGATACCCGGAGCAATCTCGCGCTATCATGAGGATGATATTCCGACTTTGGAAATTCGATACCAGGACAGATGCCCGTCAAAATAGCGGCATCAGAAAGAAGGAATCCAATATGGCATTTCAGCCCGGCGACAAATCCATGCTGGAGGGCTACATCAAGGCCGCCCGTCCGCTGGAGGACATGTTCTCGGTAAAGGGCAAGGTCGCGCTCGTGCCCGGCGGAAGCTCCGGACTCGGCTTCGACATTGCGCTCCGGCTGCTACAGGGCGGCGCGAGCGTGGTCGTCGCCTCCAATTCCCGCACAGAAGAGGCGGCGGCGCTCCCGCTGCTGCAGGGGGAGGGGTTCGGCGATCGCGTCAGGTTCTTTTTCTGCGACGTCCGCGAGGAGGACCAGGTGTCCCGGCTGGTGGACTTCACCAAAGAGACGTTCGGCGGCCCCGACATCCTGATCAACTGCGCCGCGGTCTGGAATTACGCCCATCTGTACGACCTGCCCGCGGCAGATCTCGAGAAGGTCATGGACACCAACGTGAACGGCGCGTTCTATCTCGTGAAATACGTCAGCCGCTGCATGATCGCGAACGAGGTCAAAGGCAAGATCGTCCTGATTTCCTCCAACAGTCCCTGGATGCCGTATCCGGTCTTTGGCGGCTATTCGCATTATGCGGCCAGCAAGGGCGCTGTCTGCGCGCTGGCAACGCAGGCCGCCAAGGAGCTGAAGCGCTTCGGCATCACGGTGAACGCCGTTGCGCCCGGCGGCATGGTGACGCCCGGCGCGGCGGGGAATCTGGCTTCCGACGGAATCTCCGAGGAGAAGCAGGATGAATTCTACGACGAACTGATGGTGTGGCAGACCGACGGGCAGCAGCCGGTGGATGAAGTCGCAATCGTGGCCTACGCGCTCGCAACGCCCATGTCGGACGGCATCACAGGCGAGACCGTGGTCGCGGATTCCGGCGCAAGCCACAATATTTTCCGGTTCCAGCCGGCAATCGAGCAGTATCCGCCGGAGGAATGAGAAAGAAGGAGATTTCCATGAGCAAGAAAATCGATGAAAGAATTCCGCAGGATTCCGGCGTCGGCACGACGATCCGGGCGTATGTCGCGCTCCAGTCGCCCTGGAACAAGCTGATCGCCTATCAGGAGGCCATGCACTACATCAGCAGATTTGAGTCCGTGCTCAGCGCCGCGGCCATGCAGGCTTTGCGGATTATGATTCCGGACTACGCCGAACGGGCGGAGATGATGTGCGAGGAAGCCTTCGAGCGGCTCTACCGAACCGGGGTGAATTACGGCGACGACGACGGTTTCGGCATCCATCCGTTCATGTGCGGCGAATTTCCCGGCGCGCTGATCGGCGACAAGGGCGACGACGCGCTGCTCATGTGCGGGCGCTGCCAGGATTTCGGCACCTATCGCTGTGAAAAAGAGCTGGACGTCTGCGACTGGGACATTGTAGGCTCCGAGTTGTGCCGCACGACGACCATGTCCCTGCAGGGGCAGGCCAAGGCCTCCGCGGAACGCAGGCCCGGCGGACCGGCGCTCGACTATATGATGGTGGAGGCCAAGGGCTGCGGCGACCGCCACTGCCGCATCATCGCGGAATCCCGCGAAAAATACCCCGCGCCGGCACATGCGCTCTGGGAGAGCTTCGGTCCTGCCGTGACGGAGGAATACAAGAAATATACAGAGGAAGCGGACTGCGTTTCGGAGCCCATGATGTTCCGCGAGGAATGCGGCTACCGCTTCGTGAACGGCACCAACAACGAAACGGATTCCTCCAATCAGATGATGAACCTCTCCACGTCGGCGTCCCTGTACGTGCTGCCCGCAATTTCGGAGGCGGTCAGGCGGGGCCTGGCAACGCGCGGGCAGGCCGACCATATCCTGCGCTGCGTGCTGGAGGCAGCCGGCAAGGCCATGTTTGGAGAACGCTATGCGATCAGGGGCCTGCGGGACTGGATGGGCGTGCCCGCCTCCGTCGGGGAAGACGGGCGGCTCCTCGCCGGCCTGATCGAGCTGCAGCTGCAGGCGCTGGTCTGCAGCTATTCGGTGGAGGCGTTCAATGAAACAGAGTGCATCCTCGTGATCGACCGGGGCGGTCTGGAAATCACCGGCACAAAGGATCTGCCGGAAGCACATCTGGCCATGTGGTACGGCATGGTCAAGACGCTGGTGAACGCGCAGTGGTCCTGCTGGGAGGAAGCGTCGCCGGCCGGGAAGCTGCGCATCCGCATCGCCAAGAAAATCGACAAGTTCGCATGACGGGAGGAACGGCTATGTACAAGAATATTTTTCAGTATGACGACATGAAGTGCGCGGAGCACATGGCGGTTCGGAACGCAGTCGGCTGGTATTTCTGGACCCATCAGCTGGTGGAGGTGACCGGGCCCGACGCCGCGCAGTTCCTGGATCATCTCTATACGGGAAACATCGCGTCTCTGCCGGTCGGCCGCGACCGCTACACCACGATGCTCAATGAGCAGGGAGAAATCATCGACGACGTTGTCATCCTGCGGATCGCCGAGGATACCTGGTGGGTTTCGACTTTGTACGCGACCCGGTGCGACGACTGGTTCTATTTCCACCAGGAAGGCTACGACGTGGATTGGAGCGAGGTGACCGGGGACTGGCAGATGCTCGCGGTGCAGGGGCCGAGATCCGCAGACGTCCTTTCGGCGCTGTGCCGGGACTCTGTACAGGACCAGAAGTTCTTTGAGAACCGGGAAAACGAAATCTGCGGCATCCCCGTCCGGATCAACCGCGGCGGGTTTACCGGCGAAAAGTTCGGGTATGAGATCTATACGGCGCCGGATACGCTTGAAAAGATGGAGGCGCTCGTGGACGCGGAAGCAACGAAGCAGGGCGGGATGCGTGTCACGGAGTTTCAGGTCATGGCCTGGACGCTGCCGACGGAGGCGGGCCTGTATTATATGCGGGACCTGGCCCATACGAATCCCTTCGAAGTCGGTCTCGACAAGCACATCTGCTGGGACAAGGACTTCATCGGCAAAGACGCCCTGCTGAATATCCGGGAGAGCGGACCTTCGCGCGAAATGGTCGGCTTTGAAGTGCTTGCGGACGATTTCTACATCCGTTCCAAACAGTACGGCGGTCCCGGCGAGCCGGTCTGCTGCTCCGGCGAGGAAGTCGGGCGCGTGTCAAAGCTCGTCTATTCCTATAAAAAAGAAGTCAACAACGGCTACATTCTGGCAAAGAAGGGCGCCCTGAAACCCGGAGACAAGGTGACGATCCACGGGACTTCCTGCGTCATCACGGAAAAAAACTGGCTTTTGTGACAAACTGCCTGCGAAGGCAGCTGGAGGATCATCATGAAAAATCAAGTGAGCGTCGTGACCGGCGGCGACGGCGGAATGGGAAAAGCCATCTGCAAAGAACTCGGAAAATCCACGGTTCTGGTTCTCGCCGGAAGGAACACGGAAAAGCTGGAAAGCGCCAAAAGGGAGCTGACGGAGCTGGGGATGGAGGCGCATCTGTGCCGCACCGATATTCAGGACGCGGACCAGACCGAAAAGCTCGCGCAGTTTGCCGCCTCTCTGGGCGACGTCCGGAACGTGATCCACACCTCCGGCGTTTCACCGGCGAATACGAGCGCGGAGAAGATCGTGTCGATCAACGCGGTCGGAACCGTTCATGTTGTGAAAGCATTTTATCCGGTGATGGCGCCGGGCGGTGTGCTGATCAACTTCTCCTCCGTCGCGGCGTATTCCATGGACATGAATCCGGACTGGCTGCCGGTGTTCGACGCCTGGGACAGGCCGGAGTTCTATGAGAAGCTGCTCGCGTTCGGAGGCCCCGAAAGCACAGACCCGGAGGATGAATTCCTGCGAGCGGGGCTGCTCTACACGATCTCCAAAAAGTTCGTCATTCAGTTTTCGCAGAGAAATGTGGCGAGGTTTGCCAAAAAGGGGTGCAGAATCCTTTCCATCTCGCCGGGGTCCTATCTCACGCCCATGCACCAGAGCCTGATCGACAACCAGCCGGAGACAGCCGAGGACCAGCTGGAGCTGATCCCGCTCGGCCGCTGGGGCCATCCGTATGAAATGGGAGCCCTTGTCGCATTCCTCTGCTCCCCCGGCGCGGCATATCTGAACGGCACGGATATTCTGGCCGACGGGGGCCAGACAGCCAATATTTTCGCGGAGCAGCTCGGCTGAAAAAACCCGTGCTGCAGCCGCAGAACGAAGTGAAAAAGATCGACAGGAGGCACCGGCGCAGGCCGGTGCCTCCTGTTATAACTGTGGAACGGCAGCACAGCTCTTCTGTTCTGCGCGGGAAGCAGCCCGCTGCTCCCGGCGTCATGGTGCGGCGGGGGGCCGGCGAGAGTCTTTGCGCCGGCGGACGGCGCGGATGAGCCAGGCGAGCAGCCCCGCGAAAAGCATGCCCGCGCAGCAGCCGGCAAAGTCCAGCAGGACGTCTCTCACCTGCGAACCGCGATGGTAAAAAATCTGTATCGTCTCGTCCGCGGCGGCCGCCGCAAAGCCGAAAAACAGGCAGATGACGATATGCTTCCGCGCCGCGATCAGGATTACGAATTCCGCGCCGAGCGCGCCGAATTCGAGAAAGTGCGCCAGCTTGCGGACAAGGTGATCCGTCGCGTTGCCCTTTCCCACAAAAAACTCCAAAAACGGCCGAACCCGCGCCAGCACGCCCAGGCTCTCCGCCCGCGACGCCGGAATGCTGCGCATGGAGTGCGCCCATATAAACGCGAGCGTGAGCGCGATCAGCGCGGCAAGCACAATGGTGCTGACTTTTTTCCGTTTCAATTTATCCTCCGAATCGCATGGCGGCAGCGCCGGCACGGATTGCCGATGCCGGAGAAGCTCCGGCTGTAATTGCATTATAAACAACCGGAGCGAAATATGCAATCGCAAAGCACAGACGCCGCCGTTTTCGCCAAAAGCGCTTTCCATGCTGCAGAAATGGAAAAAAGCATTGCGGATCTTCTCATAATATGGTGAAATACAACCGATTATGAATATTTTTCCTTCCCGAGAAAATCACGGGCGGCGTGAGCCCGGGCAATCGTGGGTACAGAAATATGAACAAGCGTAAAATCTCCCTGCTGGGGATCGACATTCTGATCATCGTGCTCGTGTACCTCTTCGTGTGGGGGCTGCTTTCCCGCCTGCGGTCGTCGAGCCTTGTGTTCAGCTACGGCTTCGGGCCCCTGAAGCTGGTCTTTCTGATCGTGTTTCTGATCGGCGGCAGGCTGGTCGCCAAGGTCTATTCCAGCATCTGGCGCTATGCCAATGAAAACACGTACATCCGGCTGATCCTCTCCGACCTCATCATGGAATTCCTCTATATTCTGCAGGGGCAGTTTCTGTCCGTCGGCTACCTCGGACTCGGCTACAGCCTGCTCACCTTCCAGTTTATCATCCTGGCCACGGTGCTCAGCCGGTTCGTCTACCAGCTCTATTACGCCAAGCGCAACAAGCGGAAGGAGGACTCGCTGGAGGTCCCGGAGCAGATGAAGGCGAGCCACCCCATCCACAAGATCGACATCGCGATCGTCGGCGCCGGCAACGTGGGCGCCGCGCTGGCGGCGGAGTTTCAGCGCAACCCCAACTCCCACTACGAGCCGTACTGCTTTTTCGACAAGGACCTCAAGAAGATCGGGCAGCGGATCAACGGGCTGCTGGTCTATCCGGAGGATCAGAACCTGCTCAAGCGCATCCACCAGATGCCCATTCAGGAGGTCGTCATCGCGCTGCCCAATCTTTCGCCGGAGCGGAAGGAATACCTCTACAATCTCTACCGGCAGACGGGCTGCACGGTCAAGATCTACGATTTTCTCCCCTCCGAGGAAAGCGCGGAGGGCGGCGCGCAGCTGGAGCGCATGCGCGACTTCCGGATCGAGGATTTGCTGTTCCGCAGCAGCGTCGATCTCGGCAATTCGCTTTTCCGTCACTTTTACGAGGGCAAGACCGTCCTCGTGACCGGCGGCGGCGGCTCCATCGGCTCCGAGCTGTGCCGGCAGATCGCCGCGAACAATCCCAAGCGGCTGATCATTCTGGACATCTATGAGAACAACGCCTACGAGATCCAGCAGGAGCTGATCCGGCGCTACGGGCACAAGCTGAACCTGGAGGTCGTGATCGCCTCCGTGCGCGACAAAAACCGGCTGGAGGACATTTTCCGGCGCGAACGGCCGCAGCTCGTGTTCCACGCGGCGGCGCACAAGCACGTGCCGCTGATGGAGTCGTCCGGCGTGGAGGCCCTGAAAAACAACGTGCTCGGCACCTACAACACGGCGAACATGGCGGAAAAATACGGAGCGGAAAAGTTTCTTCTGATCTCCTCCGACAAGGCGGTCAATCCGACGAACGTCATGGGCGCGAGCAAGCGGCTGTGCGAGATGGCGGTGCAGTGCCGCCGCGACAGCAGGACGGCGTTCTGCGCCGTGCGGTTCGGCAACGTGCTGGGCAGCAACGGCAGCGTCGTGCCGCTGTTCAAAAAGCAGATCGAGGCCGGCGGCCCCATCACCCTGACGGACAAGCGCATCATCCGCTATTTCATGACCATCCCGGAGGCGGTGCAGCTGGTGATGGAGGCGGGCGCCATGGCGAAGAACGGCGAGCTGTTCGTTCTGGACATGGGCAAGCCCGTGCGGATTCTGGATCTGGCCGAGAACATGATCCGCCTGTCGGGCTACAAGCCCTACAAGGACATCGACATCGTCGAGATCGGCCTGCGCCCCGGCGAGAAGCTCTACGAGGAGCTGCTCATGAATACGGACGGTCTGGACAAGACGGGAAACAACATGATCTTCGTCGAGCATAACGACGGGCTCAGCCGCGAGGCGTTCGAGGAGAAGCTGGAAATCCTGCGCTCCGCCATTGCGGACGGCGGGCAGGAGGCTGTCCGCGGCGCGATCCGGAAAACGGTGCCGACCTTCGAGCTGCCCGAGACGGTCAACGCGCGGGCGACGCAGGCCAAGGAAATGCAGCTGGCGAGCACGGCGGAGGCCCCCGCGCGGAAAACCATCCTGGTGGTGGACGACGCGGCGCTCAACCGGGCCATTCTGCGCGAGATTCTCGTCGAGGATTACAACATCCTGGAGGCGGTCGACGGCGCCTCGGCGCTGGAGCTGCTGTCGGAGAAGGGCGTGGAAATATCTCTCGTGCTGCTCGACATCAACATGCCCGGAATCGACGGCTTCGAGGTTCTGGAGCGGATGCAGCAGAGCGCGCTGCTGCCGGAGATCCCGGTGGTCGTGATCTCGGCGGAGACGGAGCAGCAGTATATCAGACGTGGCTATGAGCTGGGCGCGACGGAGTACCTCGCGCGGCCGTTCGACTTTGTGATTGTGCGGCAGCGGGTGCGGAACGTGCTGTCCATGCAGCCGGTCCGGGCCGCCGTGCAGCACGCATGACCGATCGGCGGCCGGGAAGAACGGGAGAGGCAGAAGCATGAAATTTCTTGCTGTGGACGACAGCCCCCTGCAGTTGGAGTATCTGGTCTTCCAGCTGAAGCAGGCGAGTCCGTCGTCGGAGATCCGGAGCTGCGGGGACGTCGGCGAGGTCCTCCGGGCGCTGGAGGAGGGCTTTGCGCCCGACGTCGCCTTTCTGGACATCGAAATGCCGGATATGACCGGGCTGGAGCTCGCCGGGAAAATTCGCGAGCGGCAGCCGGCCGCGCAGGTCGTTTTTGTGACGGCCTGTCCGCAGTACGCCCTGGATTCCTACTCCGTACACGCGCAGGGGTATCTGCTCAAGCCCGTGACCGTGGAAAAGATACGGGAGGAGCTGGAAAACCTGTTTCGGAACGTCCCCCGCCCCGGAGAGGAGGAGGCGGACCGGCTGCAGGTCAAATGCTTCGGGAATTTCGAGGTGTTCTTCCGCGGCACGCCGCTGAATTTCCGGCGCAGCAAGGCCAAGGAGCTGCTGGCCTATCTCGTCATGAAGCAGGGCGGCGGCTGCACCGTGCGGGAGCTGTCGGGGGCGCTGTTCGACGACGACTGCTACGACGAGGCCCGCCAGAATTACCTGCAGAAGATCATCAGCTCCATGATGAGCGCGCTGCGGGACGTCGGAATGGAGAGCGTGATCTTCAAGAATTTCAACCAGCTGTCCGTGGACGCGAGCAAGCTCGACTGCGACTACTATCGCTTCCTGCACTGGGAGCCCGACGCCATGCGCGCCTATTGCGGCGAATTCATGAACCAGTACAGCTGGGGCGAGTTCACCGCCGGGTATCTGGATTCCAAAACAAAATAAAACCGTAAAAAGGGGCTGTAAAAAACAGCTCGCCAAAAAAATCCGCCGAGTCTCAAAGCTGAGATTCGGCGGACTTTTCATGGAAAGATGTTTTCTGTTTCAAATTTTCCGCATGATGGTATACAAACAGCGCGCAGGGGTCATTGGGTTCCTGCGCCTGTGGATAAATATTCGCTTCAGGCTGTTTTTTGCTGAGCCATTCTGGCCAGGTGGTATTTGTGCAGGTTGAAACCGCAGCAAATAAGTCCAAATTCAAGAATCACGCCGTTTAAGCCTCTGCGGCGAAATATGTAAACTTAATGACAAATTCCGGCCCGTTCTCGCGGTTCAAAAGCTGGAGCTTCCAGCCGTGGCGCTCGATGATTTCCTTTGTGAGGGCGAGGCCGATGCCGGTATTGCCGTTTTTGCCGATGTAGAAGCGCTCAAAGATGTGCGCGGCGTCCTGTTTCGAGAGTTGGCTGCCGTCGTTCCAGATGGAAAGGGTGCGCTCGGCGCAGGTGATGACGATGCGGCTCTCGGCGTACTTGACCGCGTTGGAGAGAAGATTCGTGACCGCCGTCTCGAAATTGCCCGTGTCGGCCTGCACCGTGATCTCTTCCAGATGCGTCTCGACCGCGAGTTTCCGCTTCAAAATCACAGACTCGAGCGAGACAAGGCAGTTGTTGACGACCTCGGGGACGGACACGCTCTCGAGGTTCAGCTTTGTCTCGCCGCTTTCGATGCGGGAGAGGCACAATATTTCGTCGACGAGCGCCGCCATCTTGTCCGTCTCGTTCATGATGACCGAGACGGCGTGCTTCTGGTCGGGGATCACGCCGCTGTAGATGCCCTCGGCGTAGCCCTGGATTGACATGAGCGGCGTTTTCAGCTCGTGCGAGGCGTTTTCAAAAAACTTCTTCTGCCGGTCCTGGCCCCGCTCAATGCTCACGCCGATGCGGATGCCGGCAAAGCAGGCGATGGCCGCGCAGAGGACCATGATGACGAGCATGGAAATGTCCATTCTCCGAATCAGCGCCATCTCCCCCGTCACGTCGACATAGACAAGCCAGACGCCTTTTCCGTCCTGCTCCTGCGTGGTGTTTTTCACCTGCGCGACGAAATACTGCCGCTCGCCCAGTCTCACGCTGTCTGTCCCGCCGCCGACGTTCGGATGCTGGGCGCACCATCTGGCGAGCTCCCGCCGCTTGGCCAGCTCGTAGGGCTGCGTCTTGTAGTGCTCGCCTACGAGCAGACAGGAGGCCAGCGTGGACGGCATGTCGTGCGTCTGTTCCCAGGTGAGCAGCTCGGAGTCGTCGTAGAGCAGCTTTGTGTCGGCGAGCTCCAGCTTCACATAGTCGATCGCATCTTTCGCGTTTGCGCGGATATGACTTTCCATCGTGAAGCGGAACACAATGAAGATCGCGGCAAACGCCAGCAGAAGCGTCAAAAACTGAACGGAAATGAGCTTGAGCGTCGTTCGTTTCATGCGCTCGTCTCCAGTCTGTAGCCGTAGCCCCAGATCGCCGCGACAGACACGGCGCTGCCGGCCGATTTGAGTTTTTTGCGGATGCGGCGGATCGTCTCGTCCGTGACGCGCGTCTCCACGTCCGCGTGCAGACCCCAGATTTCGCCCAGCAGTTCGTCGCGCGGGATGGCGCGGGCGGAATTTTTCATCATGTAGCGCAGAAGCGAAATCTCCGTCATCGTGAGCCCGACGTTGGCGCCTTTGCAGAAGACCGCCTGGTCGTTCGCGGAATAGGAGATGTCGCCGTAGCTCACGGTCTCGTCCGTGCCGGCGTGCTCCATCTCCATGCGGCGCAGGATTGCCTTGATGCGCATGATAAGGATGGAGGGCCGGAAGGGCTTGATCATGTAGTCGTCGCCGCCCAGCGTCAGGCCCATCATGTAGTCGACCTCGCTCTCCTTGGCGGTCAGGATGATGATGGGCACCTTGGAGACGGCGCGCAGCTGCCGGCAGATCTCCAGTCCGTCCGTGCCGGGCATCATGATGTCCAGCACCACGAAATCGCAGGGCTTTTCCCGGAAGCGCCGCAGCAGCGAGTCCCCGTCCGGGAACACCTCCGCGTCGAAGCCCGCCTCCACGAGATAGGTTTTGATGAGCTCGCGGATATTCGTCTCGTCGTCCGCGGCATAGATGAGCTTGTTCAATGCCCCTTGCCTCCTGCTTTTTGCATCGTTCCGCCCGTGCCCGTGAGATACAGCGCCATCTCCCGGTCCCAGGCCGCATACGCCTGTTCTCCGCGGCGGTCCGGCAGCCAGCCCTTTTCGCGCAGCCACTGGCCCAGATAGGCCGTGAGCTTTTGGGCGCCGGAAAAATTCAGATGGTTGCCCCGGTCCCAGGTGTCCTTTGACCAGTCGATGCCGACCTTGTCCAGCTGCAGATTGAGATCGAGAAGCGTCAGGCCGTGCGACTTGGCGTAGGCTTCGGCGCCGTTGTGCTTTGCGTAGCTCCAGCAGAGGGGCGAGGGCACGGTGTAGAGGACAAGCCGGATGTGCTTTTTCCGGCAGAGCGCCAAAATCCTGTCGAGCCAGAATCGCTGCGCCGCGGCGACCGGCTGGACTTTTTCGGTCTTTTCCACATAGGGTCCGCCGGTGTACGGCCGGCAGTCCGGGCGGTAGCGCAGGCCCTTGAGCCATTCGGCTTTGCCTGACGCTCGGTTCTGCCGGAACAAGCTCTTCCAGGTATTGTGGTACTGGTAGAGCCCGACCAGATTGCCGAAGGCGTGGTCGAAGCCCGTCACGGTCTCCTGCCGCACGCCCTTGTTCCGAAAGAGCATGTTTGTCTCCAGCAGAACGAGTCTCGGCGTCTGACACTCCAGCGTCTTTTTGAGCCGGTAATACGCGTCCTGGATGCGCTGGGAGGCCAGGCCGCAGTTGTAGCCGACGTAGCCGTAGTCGCCCCAGAGCTGCATCGGGGAGATACTAGTATAGCACTCGCTGTCGCCGATGGCCAGATAGTCGAGAGAATTTGCCGGCTCCTCCTGAATATTTCCCAGCTCATCCTTCGGCGTGAAGACCGGCGAGAGCAGCGCGAAGGCCGCCGCGAGCAGCGCCAGAAAAGCCGCCGCGCGGATCCACTGTTTTTTCTTCATACCATCACACCTAAAATCCCGCGTAGAGGGGATCGACCGGCGCGTAGCCCGCACCGTACGCGCCGAAAATCACGACCGCCAGCACCGCGGCCAGGCAGATTGTCCACCTGAGCGGCAGATTCGTCTGCGCGAGTTTTTCGCGCAGGCACACGCCGCGCTCGTGGAGCAGATCGACCGCCAGCATGACAAGCGTGCCGGCTGCGATGACGCCGAAGTCGCACGCGTCGAGGCCGAGGCGCAGAAGTGTCCCGTCCGTCAGCACGGCCCGGTTCCAGCCGGAGAAAATCGAACCGAACATGGCAAATCCCGCAGCCAGGCCTTCCGCGCGGAAAAACAGCTCGCCCGTTACGACGATCGCCGCCATTTTGACTGTCTGGAACACCCGCCAGATCCCACCCTCGCGGCTGAGGCCGAGGAGGTGCGAAGCTCTGTCCGCGGCGGGCTCCAGCAGATTTCCGAACACGATCAGGACAAAATAGTACAGGCCGAAAAACAGGTAGTTCCACCCAGCGCCGTGCCACAGGCCGTTGCAGACCCACACGGCCAGAAGCGGCGGCAGCACCTGCACGGTCTGCCCCAGCCGCCGTCCGAGCGTTTTGCGCGCTTTTCTGCCGAGCGCCTTGACCGGCCTTGTGAGGGATAGAGGATAAAAAATGTAGTCCTTGAACCAGGTGCCGAGCGTGATGTGCCAGCGCCGCCAGAATTCCGACGCCGTGCGGGAGAAAAACGGCTGCCGGAAGTTTTCGGGCAGGCGAACGCCGAACAGCTCCGCCGTGCCGATGGTGAGGTCTATGCAGCCGGAAAAGTCCGCGTAGAGCTGCAGCGTGTACGCAGCGGCACCCAGCAGGACGACGAGGCCGCTGTACTGGCCCCAGTGGGTGAAAATCTTCTGCACAAAGATGTTGAGCCGGTCCGCGACCACGAGCTTTTTGAAAAGGCCCCAGACCATGCGCTGCGCGCCGAACGTGATGTTTTTGTATGTGAGCGGCCTGCCGGCGTACAGCTCCTCCGCCGTCTCGGCATAGCGGCAGATCGGGCCCTCGACGATCGCGGGGAAAAAGGCCAGATACAAAGCGAGCCGGCCCAGGCTCTCGTCGCCCCGGATGCGCCCGTGGTACACGTCGGACAAATACGACACCGCCTGCAGCGTAAAAAACGAGATGCCGGCGGGCAGCACGAAGGACGGTACGGGCAGTGCCAGCGGGAGGACGGCGTTCAGGCTTTCCAGGAAAAACGCCGAGTATTTGAGCACGGCGAGAAGTCCGATGTGCACGAACACACCATACCATAGGATGCGGCGTTTTCTCTCCTTCTCCCCATCCTGGCAGGCGTTCAGCCAGAGGCCGAGCTCATGGATCGAAATGGTGGAGAAGAGAAGATAGATGATCAGCGTCTTGCTGAGCAGCCCGTAGAAGATATAGCTGGCCGCCAGCAGCAGCTTCCAGCGGTGCCGCTGCGGCGAAAGCCCGTACGCCAGCAGCACGAGCGGCAGAAACGCCAGAAGATACAAAAGGCTTACGTACTGCATTGCGCGCCGCCTCTTCTACTTCTGCAGCCGCCCGAGCATGGCCCACATGGCCTTCGCGGAGTTGAAATTCTGCGGCACGAGCTCGGTCGGGGTGATCTCGACGCCGAAGGCGTCCTCCAGCGAGCTGACAAGCTCCAGAATGGCAAAGGAATCGAGCAGGCCGTCGTCGATGAGGTGCTCTTCCGTTTCATAGTCGTTGTCCGGGTTGATATCCTCGAGAATTTTCAGCAGTTTTTCCATCATCAAAGCTCCTTTTCGCCCTCCGGCGAATTCCAGCGGTCGGTCTCGACGCGGCCGCGCGCAATTTCAAGGCCTTTTTCCTTTGACCACAGCAGCACGGGCGGCAGCTCGCGGCTTAAAAACAGGGCGATGCCCTCCGTAACGGCGTACGCCCCCACCTGTTCGAAGACGAGGCGGCTGCCGACGCGCAGGCCGTCGAAGGGATGATTTTTGACAAGCACGTCGTTTTTCGTGCACAGCGAACCGAACACCGACCACAGCGCCCTTTCGCCGCCGCCGTCCCACAGCGAAACAGGCGGCGTTTTGAGGCCCAGCATCTGCCCGTAATAGGTGAGCTGGTGGATGCCGCCGTCCGCGATGCAGAAGTTCTCGCCGTCTGTCTGCTTGACGTCCACGACGCTTGTGACATAGCAGCCGCAAAAAGCCGCGGGCTCGCGGCCCATCTCCAGCACGACGGGGCCCTGCCAGGCCATCGCCCGGAGGCTCTTTTGCAGGCACGCGAGCGTCTCGTCTTCCAGCCCGGGAGATTCTCCGAAGTAATCGACCGGGAAGCCCGGCCCGTATTCGAGCCTGTCTGCGTCGAAGCCGAAGCGCTCGTGCAGTTCGCGCAGAAAATCGTCGAGCTGCGCCAGTTCCTTTTCGATGCGCGCCGCGGACTTCTTCTGCGTGCCGGAAAAATACTGGATGCCGCAGATCTTCGCCGTTTCATCGGGCCGGAGCGACTGAAAGATGCGGCAGATATCCTCTTTTTCCAGCCCGAACTGGCTGCCGCTCGAGAGACGGAGCAGCAGGCGCAGGGGCCTGCCGTATTCTTTCGCGCAGCCGCACAGCAGCTCCCACTGCAAAAGCGACTCGACCGTCCAGCAGCCGATGTTCCGCTCCCGCACAAGATTGCGGATCTCCGCCGGGTCCTTGTACACGCCCGAAAGGACGATCTTTTCGTCCGGCACCTTTGCCCGCGCGCAGATGCGCGCCTCGCCGGGCGAGCAGACCTCGAAGAAGTCCGCCGCCCCTTCCAGCGCGCCGGCCAGAAACGGGTTGGCTTTCACGGCGAAACAAATTTTAGCGCGCGGACCGAGCGCGCTCTTCAGTTTTTGAACCTTTGCGGCGGCCGCGTCCGTGTCGAAGAGATAAAAGGGCGTTTTCTCCGCTTCGATTGCCCGCTTTATCGCCTCATGTTCCATGCTCCGCGCTCCTTTCCGCCATCAGCCGGGCCCTGTCGAGCTTGCCGTTCTTTGTGAGCGGAAGCGCGGCGACCCGAACCGTTTCCGCCGGGATCATATAGCCCGGCAGTTTTTCATAGAGCGCCTTTTTGAGCGCCCGCGGCTCCGTATCGCCGCAGTAGAAGCCCACGATGCGGCCCTGTTCGGCATCCCAACAGCAGCACGCGCGCGCGACTGCCGGAACGGCGTTCATCGCGGCCTCGATCTCCTCGAGCTCGATGCGATGGCCCATGAACTTGATCTGGAAATCGCGCCGCCCCTCGAAGACGAGCTGTCCGTCTGCGTCGTACGCGGCCATGTCGCCGGTGCGGTAGATCCGCTCCGGGCAGAAATCGTTCAGCGGGTTCTGCACAAACGCGCGGGCCGTCGCTGCGGGATCGCGGCAGTACCCGAGCGCGAGCGCCGTGCCCGAGACGCAAAGCTCGCCCGGCACGCCGGGAGCCGTGATTTCCCGGTCGTTCTCATCCAGCAAAAAGACCTTTTCGTTCGGAAACGCCCGGCCGATCGGCAGCCGTTCTCCCTCCGCGGCAACATGGGAAACCCGGTAATACGTGCAGTTGCAGGTGATCTCCGTCGGGCCGTAGAGATTGACGAAGCGGGCCTGCGGCAGCGCGGTCTGCCACTGGCGCAGATACCGCGCCGGCATCAGTTCGCCGCTGAAGAGGACATTGCGGACGTCTTTCGGAATTCTATAGTCAAAGCCGTGAAACTGCGTCACAAGGCACAGAGCCGACACGGCCCAGATGAGCGTCGTCACGCGGTTTTCACAGAGATAGTCGAGAAGTTCGGTCACGATAGAAAAATATTTCCGCGGCACCAGCACGAGCCGCGCGCCTGTTTTGAAGGCGGTATAGATATCCTTGACCGAGACGTCGAAATCAAAGGGCGCCTGATTTGCGAGCACGTCGTCTTCGCCGAGCGAAAACAGCTCCGGGAAGCAGCCGATGAAATCCAGCACGCTGCGGTGGCAGACCAGCACGCCCTTCGGCACGCCGGTCGAGCCGGACGTGAAGTTGCAGTAGAGCGGGTCAATGTCGAGCGCCTGCGCGCGCACCGCCGCAAGCGCAGGCGCGTTTTCCGGCTGCGTAAGAAGCTCCGCCGGGCGCAGCACGGGCACGCCGGGCGCAGCAGGCAGCCCTTCGGGTTTGTCCGTCAAAAGGCAGGCCGGACGGCAGACCGAAAGGATCTGCAAAAAGCGCGCGGCCGGCTGGCCGGGGTCGATGAAGACATAGAAGCAGCCCGCGTACACGATCCCCATCATGGCCGTCAGGGCCATGACGCTCTTTTCCATGCAGACCGCGACCGGCTGCCGCGGAGCCGCATGCGGCAGAAGCGCGCTGCCGATGCGCCGGGCATCCTGCCAAAGCGCCCGGTAGCTAAGGGCGCTCTGCGGATCCGACACCGCCGTCTTGTCCGGCAGCCGCCGCGCGGAAGCCTCGAGATATTCCAGTACGTTCGTCATAAAAAACCTCCCGCCGCGTCCGTTTGCCGGTTTTCCGGCAATTTCATTCTATACCGAACGCAGGCAAAAAATCCCCGCAAAAGATCGCGAAATTTGTCACAAATCTGTGTCAGTCCCCAATGGGGCCCGTCCCGTTCGGGCGCGTCCCATCATACGGGAAAACCGGCGAAGATACAAGCGGGAAACGGCTTAAGAATGATGAAGAATGATGAAGGCTTTCTGAAGACGGCCGCCGGAGAGGGGGCCGATTTTTTACTTTGAAAGAATTTTATCCCCCGGGGAGGCTTGCGCGGCGGGGCGCGCTTTGATACGATAAAGCCGTTCAAAAGAAGGAGAGAGATTATGCATATTCCGGATAATTATCTGAGCCCTGTTACCTGTGCGGTCATGGCCGCCGCGGTCGCGCCGGCCTGGATTCTCTCGATTAAAAAGGTCAAGAAGGAAATGCCCAGGGCTAAGCTGCCGCAGCTCGGCATCTGCGCCGCGCTGGCCTTCCTCATGATGATGTACAACGTGCCCCTGCCCGGCGGCACGACGGGCCACGCGGTCGGAGGCACGCTCATCGCGATCCTTTTGGGACCCTCGGCGGCCTGCGTCTCGGTCTCGGTGGCGCTGCTGCTGCAGGCGCTTTTGTTCGGCGACGGCGGCATTCTTTCCTTCGGCGCGAACTGCTTCAACATGGCGTTCGTTCTGCCGTTTGTGGGCTACTATGTGTATCAGTTCATCAAAGAACGCATGAAGTCCAAATCCGGCGAATACGTCGCCGCGGCGGTCGGCTCCTACTTCGGCATTGTGGTCGCGTCGCTCTGCGCGGCAATTGAATTCGGCGTACAGCCGCTTCTGTTCCACACCGCCGCGGGCCAGCCGCTCTACTGCCCGTATCCCCTGTCCGTTTCCATCCCCGCGATGGTGATTCCGCACATGCTGGTCGCGGGTCCGGTCGAGCTTCTCTTCACCGTGCTCATTCTGGCCTTTGTCAAAAAGGTTTCCCCCGACCTTGCCGAACGCGTACCGGAAAAGAAGACGAAGGGCATCTGGGGACTTCTGCTGGCGCTTGTCTGCGCCACGCCGCTCGGCCTGATCGCTTCCGGCACAGCCTGGGGCGAATGGGGCACGGACGAGCTCGCCGGCATCGCCGGCTTTACCCCCGGCGGCATGGCGAACGGCTTCAGCTTTAACGCCCTTTTGCCGGATTATTCCGTCTCCGGTCTGCCGGAGGCCGTGGGCTACATCCTCTCAGCCGTCATCGGCGCAGCTGTGCTCGTGATCGTGTTCAAGCTGGTGTCCGATATGCGAAAGCCCGCAAGGCAAAGCTGAAAACACAGCCGGGGTACGCGAAAACGTCCCCCTTATTCCCGTTAAGGAGACAAATCCATGGCAGATATTCCCCAGTGGCTGACCGAACCCGAACAGTATTCCCCGCCCAAAGACCGCGACCGCTTTCTCGACCGGAGCATCGTCTCCTTTGTGGAGCTACTATCGCGATTCCGCAGCCAGAGCGCCCTCGAGCGCGACAGGCTGTGGGTCTCGCCGGTGTCGAAGCTGGCCGCGGCGGCTTTGTATATCGTGCTAGTCTCGCTCTCGCGGCAGTTTTCGTTTGTCTACGTCATGCTGGCGTACACGGCGGTGCTGCTGGCGCTGCTGCCGGCAGGGGATCTGCGCCGCTGCCTCACCGGGGCGGCGCTCGCCGCCGCGCTGGCGTATCTCATTCTCCTGCCCTCGGCGCTCGCGGGCAGCCGCTACAGCATCACGATGATCCCGGCCAAGACATTTATCTGCGTCGCGCTTGTGAACATTCTCTCCCGCACGACAAGGTGGGACCGGCTCGCGGGCGCGCTGCGGCGGTTTTTCTTCCCGGATCTTTTCATCTTCGTCATCGACATCACGATCAAATACATTCTGCTGCTGGGCGAATTCGCGCTGCAGATGCTCTACGCGCTGCGCCTGCGCTCGGTCGGCCGCAACAAAAGCAAGTACGGCTCCCTGGGCGGCGTTGCCGGCTCTCTTTTCATCAAATCCCGCGACATGTCGGAGGAACTCTACTATGCGATGGAGTGCCGCGGCTTCACGGGCGAATACCGCACGTCCCGCGTCCGCCTGAGCTGGCGCGACGGGATCTTCTGGCTTCTGAACGCCGGGATCGTCCTGGTCTATCTATTATTATCCTGAAGAGGCGCATCATGATCGAATTTTCCGGTGTCTGCTATTCCTACGGCGAGAGTCCCGCGCTGCAGGACGTGAGCTTTTCCATCGAAGCGGGCGAGGCTGTCTGCCTGCTCGGGCCGAACGGCAGCGGCAAATCGACGCTGCTGCGGGTTCTGAACGGGCTTATTTTCCCGACGGCGGGCAAATATTCTTTTGAAGGCCGCGAAATCACCCCCGCCCTCATGAAGAAGGCCGCCTTCGCCAAGCAGTTTCACCAGCGCGTCGGCTTCGTGTTCCAGGACTCCGAGGCGCAGCTTTTCTGCCCCACGGTTTACGACGAGATCGCCTTCGGCCCGCGGCAGATGGGCCTGGGAGAAGACGAGGCCGATAAAAGGACGCGGGACTGTCTGTCCCTTCTCGGCGTTGAGGCTCTGCGGGGCCGGCAGCCGTACCATCTGAGCGGCGGAGAAAAAAAGAAAGTCGCCGTCGCGGCGGTCCTCGCGCTCAACCCCGAGGTGCTGGTCCTGGACGAACCGATGAACAGCCTTGACCCGCGCACCGCGATGTGGCTCACGCAGTTTCTGGGGCAGCTCGAGGCCGCGGGCAAAACGCTGATCATCTCGACGCACGATCTGTCCCTGGCCGCGCAGCTTTCGAAGCGCGCCATCCTCTTCGGCGAAAATCACGCCGTCGAGGCCGACGGCGAGACGGCGGCACTCGTGAAGTACGCCGCGCTCCTAAAAAAAGTAAACCTGATCTAGGGCGCTGTTTTTGCCGGAGAACGTGCTATAATGGGGCGACTGAAAAAAGGAGCCTCCGTATGAAACAGACCGTCCTCCAAAAAATTGTCGCCTGGATCTTCGGCGCGTGGTGTTTTGTCCTCGCGGGCATCAATCTCACCGAATTTCTGACAAGAAAAGACTGCGCGCTGCGCTTTCGTCTCAGCGCGCTTGCAGCCGCGGCCCTGGCCGCGGCTTTCTGTCTGCTGCTGGCATGGCTGCTCGGGAAGCTGAAAAGCCCCTGGGCCCTCACGGGAACCGTATTTGCCGTCGCCCTGGCCGCGCAGATGACCGTCGCGCATTTCTTCGCGCCGCCGCTTTTCTCGGATTACGAGACCTTCTATCAGGCGGCGGCCGGCCTGTACCGCGGGCAGACCGGCTTCGTACAGCATTTCTACTGGAAGATCTGGGCATATCAATACGGCTTCCCGTGGCTGCTGTCTCTTATCTGCCGCCTGTTCGGCAATGACAGTGTCCGCTTCTGCCTTGCGGTGAACGCCGTGTTCTCGGCGCGGACACGGTCTACAACCACGCCGATTTCCGCCTCATGAGCCGCCGGGCGCTGCAGGCCCTCGCGCAGTACGGCGAGGTCAATCTCTTTCTGCGCGGCATCGTGCCGATGATCGGCTACCGCACCGGCATCGTATACTGCGAGCGCGCCGAGCGCTTTGCGGGCGAGAGCAAATACCCGCTCAAAAGATGCTCTCGTTTGCCTTCGAGGGCGTCACATCCCTGACGGACAGGCCGCTCAAAATGATCTCCGGCCTCGGCGGCTTTCTGATGCTGGCGAGCATTGTCGCCCTTCTCTGGATGCTCATCGCCGGTTCGCGGGCGGACGCCGCCGTATGGCTGGGCGTCTCTTTGTGGTTCCTCGGCGGCCTCATTCTTCTGTGCCTCGGCGTCGTGGGGCAGTACGTCGGCAAGATCTACCTTGAGACCAAGCACCGCCCGCGCTACCTTGTGCGGGAATATCTGCATTCCTAAACCGTGCATTCAAAAAAGGGGGCTGTAAATAAAGTCCCGACTCCAGAAAGAGAAGTTTGCTGAAAAAGCGAACTTCTCTTTTTTGCAAAAGAAGGCGGCTGGCTCTATGCGAGCCAGCCGTCTTAGTGTGTCAAAAAGCCTCGCAGAGTTTGCGCCCGCATGCGCAAAAAAATTGTAAATCCGCTTTTCCCGGCGGCTGGTACGTCGGGAAAAGCACTTTACAGCCCGCAAGTGTGGAATTTTCGCGTCTCACGCCGCGAAAATTATGCGCGCAGCGGGCTGCATTTTTTTGTCGAAGAAGGCCCATCGGGCCTTCTTCGACAGTCTGAGGCGGCTGGCGCTATGCGAGCCAGCCGTCTGGTGTTATGATGAAACTGTAATGAAACAAAACAACACCATACATGATTTTTGCTCCAATACAGTTGAAAACGCCAGTGGATATTGACGGACCGGGACGCCACCTTCATGCGGGTAAAGCGGGATTACATGGGCAATGACCAGCTGCTGCCGGCTTACAACGTGCAGGCTGTTGTCTGTGACGAATACATTGCGCATTACGGCGTACTTCCCTTTGCCTCGGACACGGACTGCTTCCAGCCGCTTCTGGAAGGCTTCCTGGCGCGATACGGATTTTATCCACAGTATCCGGTTGCGGATGCGGGCTATGGGAATTTCAACAACTACCTGTATCGCGAAGAAACGGGAAGCGTTTTCTGTTTATGCGAACAGCTCCGGTAACGGGAAACCAATACGGCCGAACAGAGGAGTACTGCCGGTGCGAAAACTGCAAGGGCTGTGTCCAGAGAGAGCAATGTCACAAGAGTCCGGGAAACCGGATTGTCCGGATGAACGAGGAACTGCCCGCGGTACACGAAGAGGTTTTGCAAAATCTCAGCGGAAAATTTGAAACAGAAAACATCTTTCCATGAAAAGTCCGCCGAATCTCAGGCTTGAGACTCGGCGGATTTTTTTGGCGAGCTGTTTTTTACAGCCCCTTTTTCTGTCAATAAAACCCGAAGCATCCGCGCCTGCGGGCGGGCGTCCCGGAAGGTGCTCAGACTGTTTTCATCAGGGGCGAGGCGACGACCTCGGCGTAGGACGGCACGGAGTCGGCCGCGCCGGGGCGGGTCACCGAGATGCCGCTCGCCACGGTGGCCAGCCGCAGCGTGTCGGGCACGGGCAGGCCGGAGACGATGCCGCGCACGAAGTAGCCGATAAAGGTGTCGCCCGCGGCGGTCGAGTCGACCGCCTGCACACGGCAGGCCTTCGAGACGAACTTCTCCGTCCCGGAGCGGTAGATGCAGCCGGATTTGCCCATCGTGAGCATCACGTTCGTGCGCGGGTACTTTGCGATAAGCGCCTCCGCGATCTCGTCGTAGCCCTCAGCCCCGGACAGCGCGCCGCCCTCGACCTCGTTCACGATGAGCCAGTCGACCTTCTCAAGCGGGTAGCTTTTGATGCGCTCGTCGAAGGACGCCGCGTTGAAGGCGATCTTCATGCCCTTTTCACGGCAGCGGTCCATGATGTAGGGGATGAGATTGATCTCGTTCTGCAGCACCGCGATGTCGCCGGCCTCGAAGTGCGAAAGCACCTCATCGATCCAGCTTTCCGTGAACTGCCGGTTTGTGCCGCCGCAGGTGATGATGCAGTTCTGGCCGCTCTCGTCCACCTGGATGATCGCGTGGCCGCCGGTGCCCTCGCCGGTCTTCACAAAGTCGGTGTGCACGCCCTTCTCGCGCAGCTTTTCGGTAAGGAAGCCGCCCTCCGCGCCGACAATGCCGACGTGGTACGTCTCCGCGCCCGCCTGCGCCAGCGCGATCGACTGGTTGAGTCCCTTGCCGCCGCAGCCGACCGTGAGCTTTTTGCAGGATTTCGTCTCGCCGGGCCGGATAAAATGCTCCATCTGGTAGACGTAGTCGATGTTGATGGAGCCGATGTTGACAACCTTCATCGTTTCACTCCTTTGGAAATAAAAATCCTGACAGCCGCGAGGGATGTCAGGATTTTTTCCGGTATCATGCAAAGTAAAAGATCTGCTTCATATCCGAGTAGAAGGGTTCCTGCTTGTCGGGGGAGTATTTCGTGAAGCAGGGGCGGGTTTTCGACCACCACGCCTGGGTCACGGGGTCCGCCGCCATCCTGGCCATATCCGCTTCGTAGTCGCTGCCGTCGTATTCAAAGTAGCCGAATACGACGTCGTCCTCGATGAAGATGGAGTAGTTGTGCATATGGCAGTCGCGGATGGTCTGAAGGACGCCGGGCCAGACGGCCGCGTGCAGCGTCTGGTATTCGTCGATGCACTCGCGCTTCAGCCGGCCGATCTGGCCGAAGATCTGTTTGCTCATCCGTATGCCTCCTTACGCTCTCTGGCGGCCGTTGGAGAAGTAGTCCATGACGAGGGCCAGAATCAGCACGGCGCCCCAGATGAGGGAGATGTAGTAGCTCGAGACATTCTGGAAGCGGTTGATGCCGGATTCCAGCAGCTTGAGCAGGATGATGGCGGTGATGACGCCGGAGATGCGGCCCTTGCCGCCGTTCGGGCTGACGCCGCCCAGCACGACGATCAGGATTGCCTGCATCGTGTACTGCGAGCCGTAGTCTGCGCGGACGGAGGCGTAGTTCGAGAGCATCAGCATGCCGCCGAGGGCGGAGCAGATGCCGGAGATGATGTAGGTCTTGAAGAGCAGGCCGACGTTGTTGAGGCCGGAGAACTTCGCGACGTTCTGGTTCGTGCCGAGCAGCTTCAGCTTCGTGCCGTAGGTGGTTTTCGCAAGCATATAGGAGATGATGAGCGCCACCGCGATGAACACGACGAGCCGGACCGGCACGACGCCGGCGATGTTGTTGGAGAACAGATCGCAGTATTCCTTCGGGAACGAGGACACGGCCGCGCCGCCCGTCATCACGATGCAGATGCCGGACATGAGCTCGTTGACGCCGAGCGTCGCGAGAATCGGCGGGACGTGGATGACGGAGATCAGAAAGCCGTTGAACGCGCCCAGCGCCGCGCCCACCGCGATCGCGATGAGATAGATGACGAAAATGTAGGCGAGGGGCATGGAGCCGGTTTCGCCGAAGGTGGCGATCAGGTTCGTCACGACGAAGATGGTCGTCGCGTTCGCGATGCCGACGCAGGACAGGTCGATGCCGCCCGTCATCATGCAGAGCATTCCGCCGAGGGCCATGAGGCCGAATTCCGGGAATTGCCCGGCGATGGTCTGGAAGTTTTTGAAGGTATAGAACTTCTTGAACTTGGTGAGGGCCATGAAGACGAGCCAGATCACGATGATGAGAAGCAGCCGGTAGACCTCGCGGTTTTTGCTGTAGATCCGCTTGATGGCGTTCATCTTCCTACCTCCTTCTTCACCTTGATCGCCGCGCGGTTGGCGCGGTCGACCTGCGCGGCGCTGATGCCGACGCCGATGACGATGAGCGCGCCCGTGAAGACGCTCTTCCAGGTCGTCGGGACGCCCAGCATAATCATGGAGTTTTCAACCATGACGATCAGCAGCGTGCCGAGGAAGCAGCCGGTCAGGGAGCCCGCGCCGCCCGTGATGGCGGTGCCGCCGAGCACGACGCCCGCGATGACGTTCATCTCCATGCCGAGCATGTTGGTGGGGTGGCACTGCTGCATCATGCAGACGCGGCAGAGGCCGCCCAGCGACGCGATGACGCCCGCAAGAATGTAGAGAATGAATTTCGTGCGCTTGACGTTATAGCCCGCGCAGTTCGCGCTGGCGGGGTTGCCGCCGATCGCGTAGATGCCGCGGCCGAAGAACGTGTAGCGCAGCAGGATGAAGGCCAGCAGCAGCACGACCGCAAAGACGATGAAGGTCAGCGGCATCTTGGAGGTGAGGCCGGAGGTCGTATTGGTGGCGGTGAAGAGGGCGCCGGTGCCGAAGCTCTTCATGCAGTCGGGGATGACGGCCAGCTGCTTGGAATTGAGCGCGCCCTGCATGATGCCCTTGAAGACGGAGGAGGCGCCCAGCGTCACGATCATGGCGGGCAGGTTCATATAGCCGATAAAGAAACCGTTGAACGCGCCCAGGATGCCGCCGATCACGATGACCATGAGGAACGGGACGATCATGGGGCCGTTGTAGTTCTGGTCGAGCAGGAACTTGGTGGTGGCGAAGAGCGTCAGCGACGCCAGCGCGGGGAAGGAGACGTCGATGCCGCCGGAGATCAGAACCATGAATTCCGCCACGGCGAACAGGCCGGGCACGACCATCGCGGAGGCGAGGTCGACGGCGTTGTTCGGCGTGAAGAACTGGCCGGAGGTGATCTCCACGGCGACGGCCAGCGCGAGCACGATGAGAAACGTGTAGAATTCATTTCTCTGCGTGAGCTTTTTCAGTGTCGTTTGCATGAATTCCACCTCCTACATCATTTTTTCGAGGATTTCACCCTCGGTCGCCTGCTGCGCGTCCATCTCGTCGACGATTTTGCCGTTTTTGATGACAAGAACGCGGGAGCAGGTGCTGAGGACCTCGGGCAGGTCGTCGGAGATAATGATGATCGCCATGCCGGCCTTGGCCTGTTTTTTGAGAATTTCGTGGATGTCGTGCTTGGAGCCGATGTCCACGCCGACCGTCGGGCCGTTGAGGATCAGCACGTCCGGATCGCAGGCCATCCACTTGGCGAGGACGATGCGCTGCTGGTTGCCGCCGGAGAGCGTCGAGGCCGCATTCGCGGGCGTCGGCGTCTTGATCTCCAGCTCCCTGACCCAGCGCTGCTCTTCCTTCTGTGCGTGGTCGAGGTCGTACACGCCGCCCTTTTTGGTCAGGCCGTCGATCTCGGAGATGATGATGTTCTCGCCGATCGACTGGGGCAGGAACAGACCCTCGGACAGACGGTCCTCGGGGACATAGCCGATCTTGTTGTGGATGGCCGCGCGCGGGCTGTCGATTTTGACTTCCCTGCCGTTTTTCAGGATCCTGCCGCTGTCGGCGGGGCGAAGGCCGAACATCGAGAGCGCCAGCTCCGTGCGCCCGGAGTCGAGCAGGCCCGTGATGCCGAGGATCTCGCCGCCGCGCACCTGGAAGCTGACCTTGTCGAAATAGCCGTTCAGCGTCAGATCCTGCAGCTCAAAGACGGGCTTTTCGGAGAGCTTTTCGGGCACGAATATCTTGTTTTCAAATTCGCGGCCCGTCATGTAGAAGGTGAATTTCTTGTCGTCGAGCTCGGAGGTCTTGCCCGTCGCGACGAGCTCGCCGCTGCGGAAGATCGTGAAGCGCTCGGAGATCTCGAAGACCTCGTTGAGCTTGTGGCTCACGAAGAGAATCGCGATGCCCTGGGCTTTCAGCTTCAGAATTATTTCAAACAGCGCCTTGACCTCTTTCTTGGTCAGCGCCGTGGTGGGTTCGTCCATAATGATGAGCTTTGCGTTGAACATGAGGGCGCGGCTGATGGCGACCATCTGTTTTTCCGCCACGGAGAGCGAACCGACGCGCGCGTCCAGATCGACGTGGAAGTTGATCTTGGCGACGGCTTCCTCGGCGATCTGCCGCATCCGCTTCCAGTTGACGAATTTCCGTTTCGCGGCGAGCTCGGAGTTGAGCGCCAGGTTTTCCATCACGGTCAGATTGGGGAAGACGGCGAAATCCTGATAGATGACCTGAATGCCGTTGTTGATCGCCTCGACCGGGGTGATTTTTGTCAGGCGCTTGCCGTTGAATTCAATGTAGCCGGAGTCCATCTGGTAGACGCCGGAGATGATTTTGATCAGGGTCGATTTTCCGCAGCCGTTCTCGCCGGCCAGGCAGTGGATTTCACCCGGCTGTAGCTCAAGGGAAACGTTCTTGAGCGCGTGCACGCCGGCGAACGATTTGCAGATGTCGACCGCTTTTAATAAGCTCTGTGCCATTTGAGCACCTCCAACACGCAGGGAGCAGCTCCTGCCGTGCATTTTTTAAGAAACCCACTCTGCCGGTCCCCGAAGGGATCGGCAGAGCGGCGCTGTTGGTTTTCTATGAATCTGCGCGGTATGAAAGCTCCTGCCGTTTAGAAGCCGAAGCTGTCCACGTTGTCGGCGGTGATGGTGATCCAGCCCTGGCCTTCGAGGACGGTCTTGGAGTCCTTGCGGAAGGTCATGGCGGTGTAGCCGTCGACGCCGAGGTCAACCGTGTCGCCGATGGTCTCGCCGGAGAGGACCTTGACAGCCAGAGCAACCATGGCCTGGCCAGCCAGAGCCGGATCCCACAGGGTCAGGGACTTGACGACGCCGGACTTCAGCAGCTCCGCGTTGTCGGCGGGCATGCCGGTGCCGGAGGTGAAGGCTTTGCCCACGAGGCCGAGCTCTTCAATCGCGCGGGCCACGCCCGGCGCGTCGAAGGAGGAGGTGCCCATGATGCCCTTGAGGTCCGGATAGGTCTTGAAGAGTTCCTTCGCGACGTTGTAGGCGGTATCGCCGTTGTCGTGGGACTCGACACGCGGCATCGCTTCGAGCAGGCTCATCTTCGGGTACGCGGTCTTCTGGTAGGCGACGCCGGCATCGGCCCATTCGTTGTGGGAGCCGTTGGTCAGGTCGGCGACCATGGTGGTGTAGACGCCCTCCTGGCCCATTGCGTCAGCGAGGTTGTCCATGATGAACTGGCCGTAGCCGGCGTTCGAGAAGGCTTCGATGTCGTAGTCGACGTTGGTCAGCGCGGAGCCCTCGTGGGTGATGACCACGATGCCGGCCTCCTTGGCCTTGGCAAGGGTGGCGTCCATGGACTCGATGTCAACGGGGACGACGCAGAGGGCGTCGACGCCCTGCGCGATCAGGTCTTCGACCAGCTGGGCCTGCTTGGTGGCGTCGATTTCATCGGTGCCCTTCTGATAGCAGTTGAGGCCGGTCTTCTTGGCGTATTCTTCCACGCCGGTGTTCATGCGGACGAACCAAGGGTTCGAGGAGTCCTTCGGGACAACGACGATTTCCCAGTCCTTCGCGGCGGCGGAAGTCGTCGCGGACGCGGAAGCGGAAGCAGAGGCGGAAGCGGCGCTGCCGGAAGCAGCGGGGGCGGAAGCGGCGCTGCCGGAAGCAGCCGCGGTGGTGCCGGCGGAAGTCGTGGTCTCGGTGGTCTTGCTCGCGCAGGCGACCAGGCAGAGAACCATAGCCACAGCCAGAAGCAGGGCAATCAGCTTTTTCATTGTGTTCTTTCCTCCATAAAATATTTTATTCAAATCTCCGCGCTGCAGAGAGTGAATACGGCCTGTCAGACGCGCTTGAACTGGACCTCGTGCTCGTAGCGGTCCATGTCGTCGAGCCAGCTCATGCCGACGCCGGCGTTCTTTTGATAACACAAATAGTCCCACACGGCGTTCACGGGCAGATTGCGGCACTCGTCGAGCATTGCCATCCGGAGCCCGAGGTTGCCGGCATATTCGGCCTGCTGCAGCTGCGCGGTCGGCTCGAGCAGCGCGGTCAGAAGGGACTTGCCCGCCGCGCGCAGCCCGACGATCCAGGCTGTGACACGGTTGACCTGCGCGTCGAAGAAATCGAGCCCGATGCCGACCTTCTTGTCCAGCAGATCGGCGCGCTTGAGCTCCTGGAATACCTGCAGGAGCATGGGATCGTCCTGCGTGAGCGTGTGGTCGGAGTCCCAGCGGACGCCGCGGGAGAGGTGGAACATCATGCCGTTCACGAAGGGATAGACGGCGGAGATCTTATCGGCGTAGTTCTCGGTGGGATGGAAGTGGCCGGTGTCGATCGTGAGGCCGACGTGGTTTCTCGTGGCATAGGCGATGTAGAAGTCGTGCGAGCCGACGGTGAAGCACTCGTTCGCAATCGAGAAGACCTTGCCCTCGAGACAGTCGCAGAGGTAACGCTCGTCGAGCTTCTCGGCGTAGATGCGGTCGAGCGAGTCGCGCAGGCGCATCCGGTAGCCCATGCGGTCGGCCGTGTTGTCCTTGACGCCGTCGGGCGTCCAGGTGTTGTTGAACACCGTGCAGCCGAGCTCGCGGCCGATTGCCTCGCAGATGCGGCGGCCGTTGATGCCGGCCGTGACCCAGTAGCTGCGGACCTCGTCGTCGGCGGAGGCCAGCGAGCAGCCGTCCTTCATCATGGGATGGGTGAAATAGGAGACGTTGAAGTCGACCGCCATGCCGTGCTTCTTCGCGAAGTCGATCCACTTGCGGAAATCCTCGACGCCGTAGTCGCGGCGCTCGGTGCCGGGCACGACGGGCTCGGCGTGCATCGACTGCAGCCCGAGGCGGTGGCGGCACGGGGAGAAGCGCATCGCCTGCTCCAGGTCCTGCCGGAGCTCGTCGCCGTTTCTCGCGCGGCCGGGATAGTTGCCCGTGACCGTGTTCTCGGAGTGGACGTTTTCGTGCTTTTCAAAGCCGGTCACATCGTCGCCGGCCCAGCTGTGGATCGAGATCCCGACGCGGCTGAAGTCCGCGATCGCCCGGTCCGTGTCGATGCCGAGGCCGGCATAGACCTTTTTCGCGTTTTCATAGTTCTGGAGGATACAGTCCTCGCTCGGTGCCTTAAACATACTTCCGTGCTCCTTCATATCGTCGGTTCCGTCGTGCGCAGGCGGGTCCTGTGCCTTTTATTCAGTATAATTGGATTTTCAAAGCTTTTCAATTTCAATCGCTCTTTCGTTCTAATTTTCATTAATTTTCATTCATCGGAGCGGCACGCGGCAAAAGTTCTTGTCTAAACTGCACAAGAATTTTTGTATTAATTGTGCAAAATTCTTTTCGGCTTCGCCCGGAATTTTCGACAAAACAGATACCTTCCCCTTTCGCGGCCACCCGTTCTCACCGGGCGCCGGCGGCGCGGCCGCCTGGCCGCCACGGGAGAAATCTCAATGAAAATTAATGAAAATTACAGCGGGCGGCCGCACCGCCCGAACATCCCCGGCGTGCGGAACGCGCGCGCAGAAAAAGCTGCCGCGAGGGAAAATCCTTCGCGGCAGCTCAGACTGTCAAAGAAGGCCCGATAGGCCTTCTTTGACAAAAAGATGCAGCCCGCCGCGCGCATAATTTTCGCGGCGTGAGACGCGAAAATTCCACACTTGCGGGCTGTAAAGTGCTTTTCCCGACGTACCAGCCGCCGGGAAAAGCGGATTTACAATTTTTTTGCGCCTGCGGGCGCAAACTCTGCGAGGCTTTTTGACACACTGAGCTGCCGCGAAGGAAAATCCTTCGCGGCAGCTTTGTGCGGGCGCACGGCTGCAAAGACGGCGCGCGCGCTATTTTGTTGTGACGTATTTCATGCCGAGGCCGCCCTCGCGGAGCCGGTCGCTGCCGATCAGGGAGCTGACCCAGTCCTCCGCGGCGCTGTCTCGCAGCGCCTCCTCGACGAACCAGCTGCGGCAGTTCTTGCCGGTGCCGCAGAAATAGAGCACGTAGCTGCTTGCCGAGTCGGTGCCGGCCACAGCCGCCGTGTCGCCGGGCTGGCGCGCGGCGTCGAAGGCCCAGGCTTCCGCGGCGTCGTCCAGCTGGCCCAGCGAGACATTCTGCCGGCTGCCGCCGTCCGCCGCGCCGTTCGCGTCCGCGAGGGCGGCAAAGGCAGCCTCCGTCTGCTCGCCGGAGGTATACTGCGCGAGCAGCGCGTTGGCGGATTTCAGGGCGTTCTTGGCGTCCTTGTAGTAGTCCGCGACCTCGATGACGCGCAGATTGACGGTGTCATAGTCGTGCGTGTTGAGCGAGAGATAGTAGACCACGTACCAGCCGTTGTCGCCGTTCGCGGCGGAGGTGGTGTCGCCGGCCTGCCGGCTGGTGTCGAAGAGCCACGAGGCGAGATTTTCGGGCGCGTAGGTGTAGGAATAGTTGTCGCGGCGGGAATAGTCGCCGCTGGCGTAGGCGCTGTCGGGGCCCGCGTCGGCCTCGATGAGCGAAAGGTACTTCTCCTCGTCGTTCAGGCTGTCCGCGGCGATCTGCTCCGCCTTGGCCTCCGACGCCGCCAGATCGACGTTCCCGGCGTCGTCCTTGACCGCGACGGAGTAGATGCGGTAGTTGACCGTGTCGAAGGAGGTGCGGTTCGACTCGTAATAGGTGTCGATCGTGTCCTGCGTGTAGGACAGCTTCGCCTTGTACTGCGCCTCGTACTGGTCCGCGATGCGGACAATCCGGATGTATTCGCGGTAGGTATCGATCGTGCAGCCGCGGCCGTAGTAGCTGAGAATGTAGCCGTCCCGGTCGGTGCTCTTCTTTTTGGCCTGCGTGTCGAGATTCGCCTCGGTGTCGGACAGGGCCTTCTCGTCGGCGGCGGTGAGGGTGTAGCCGTTCGCCTCCGCGGCGTCGTAGAGGCAGTAGGTGCGCTGGATGGAGCTCTCCGCGAGATCGACGAAGTAATCCGCCCAGGTGACGTTGTTCTGCTGGTCGTACCACTGCTCGTCGAGCGGCTTCGTCGTGTCGAGATAGACGGACACGAGATCGAGGTACTGCTGGCAGAAGCCGGAGTAGGCGTCCCGGTAGAAATAGTCGAACATCACGGGCGTGACGCTGTGATTTTTGACCCGCGCGGCGGCGGAATGCGTGCAGAAGTAGTCGGAGGCGCTGAGAAAAGCCCAGCCCGCCAGCAGCGCCCCCGCGATCAGAATGCAGGCGCAGGTGATGAGCAGCGTCTTTTTGGCCTTGCGCTTCTCCTGCTCCTTGTCCTTGCGGATGGAGGTGATGAAGCTGCTCGAGGCAACGGCTTTGCGTTTCTTGGGTTCCTGTTTTCCCTTTTTGGTCATAAGGGCTCTCCTTTTTCCGGCGCGGCGGGGCATTTTTCGGTCAGGATGCAGACGAGGACGCCGCGGAGGAGCCGGTCTTGATCGGCTGCGAGGCGGCGAATTTCATGCCGAACCAGTGCGTCCGGAAGGACGACGCGGCGGCCAGCGCATCATACCAGTCCTGATAGTCGTTCTGCTGCAGCGCCTCGCGGACGGTGTCGAGCCGGCAGTTGTCGCCGGGGCCGACGAAATAGAGCACGTAGAAGCCGTCGGAGCCCTGCAGCAGCGCGGTGTCGCCGGGTCGGCGCGCGCTGTCGTAGCACCAGCTGTCGAGCGCGTCGTCCAGCTGGCCGCGGTAGACGTTCTTTTTCAGCCCGCCGTCCGCGGCGCCGTTCTGCGCGGCCAGCGCGGCGAAGGCGTCCTCCGTCCGGTCGCCGGCGCGGTAGGAATCCAGAAGCTGCTGGGCGCTTTTCTTCGCGAGCCTGACGGCCGTGCCGTTCGAAAAATCGGAGACGGCCACCGGGATCGCGCGCACGTCGACCATCTGATAGTCGTGGGTGTTGCGCGAGAGCCAGAAGGCCACGAAGCAGCCGTTGTCGCCGTTGTCCGCGACGGTCGTGTCGCCGGGCCTGCGGTCGGCGTCGAAGAGCCAGTCCGCCAGACTTTCGGGCGCGTTGGAATAGCTGAAATCGTTGCGGATCGTGCGGTCGGCCTCGGTGTAATAGTCGGGATCGTCGGCGTTCTCAAGCACCAGCGCGCAGAAACGGTCCTCGTCGCCGGCGCTCTCGTCCGCGATGCTCTGCGCGAGCGTCCTCGACGCGGCGGGATCGACGGCGCCGCCCGCCTTGACGCTCACGGGGAAGCAGCGGTAGTCCACCGTGTCGAACAGCTTCCGGTTGTCCGCGTAATACTGCTCGAGCTCGCCGTCCGTGAAGGAGAGGGCGCTCTTGTACTGCTCGCCGTAGGCGTCGGCCGTCTTGGTGACGACGGCGTAGGTGCGGTAGCTGTCGGTCGAGGCGCCCTTGCCGTAGCGGCTGACGAGATAGTCGTCGGAACTGTCGAATTTGTAGTAGTTGGCGTACAGCCCGATGTAGTAGACCGCGTCGTCGATCTGCTTCTGCGTGTCCGCGGAGATCCGGAAGCCGTGCGCGTTCGCCTCGTCGTAGAGCGCGTAGGTCTGGCGGATGGCCTGCAGCGTCAGCTCGCGGAAATGGTCGGCCCAGGTCGTCTTCGTGTCCTCGTCGTACAGCTGCTTGTCGAGCGGCTTCGACGCGTCGAACAGATAGCTGAGATAGTCGCCGTAGGTGCTGCAGAAGCTGTTGTAGGTGTCCTCGTAGAAATAGTCGTAGAGGACGGGCGTGATTTTATGGCTCCCGGCCGTGACGGCCGCGGCGCGCGTATAGAAAAAGGAGGAGGAGCAGAGCGAGAAGAAGCCTCCCGCCAGCAGCGCGGCGGCCAGCACAGCGGCGCTCACCAGAAAGAGCTTCCGCTCGAAGCGCAGGTACTGCTGCCGCTGCCGCTCCTTTTTCTCGCGGCCGGAGAGAGAGCCGGGGACAGGCTTCCGTCCCCGGCCGGTTTTGGAATCAGAACGCATGGTATTCTGCCTTTCCCGGAATGAAAACATCATATAGACTGCATTATAAAACATGGCGGCGAAAGTTGCAATGGGTCAGAAAAATTTGAATTTTCCCGCGGGATATGGTAGGATCGACTGAGAAAAACACAGGGACGGGAGGCGCGCGCAATGGAGAAAATCCGCCGCAAAAAGGTGACGATGGAAGACGTGGCGAAAAACGCGGGCGTCTCGGTGACGACCGTTTCACACGTCGTCAACCAGACCGCGAGCATCTCGGAGGAGACGGTGCTGCGCGTGCGCGAGGCGATGGCCTCGCTGGGATACGTGCCGCGCACCTCGGCGGCGCTCAACTGCGGGCAGCGGCTGATCGCGGTCTTCATCCCCGACATTTCCAACGAGTTCTACGCGCAGAGCGTGCAGGCGATCTTCGACGAGGCGTGGCAGCACGACTACGCCGTCATGGTCTGCAGCATGCGCCACCACCACCAGGCCGAGACGCGCTATATCCGCAGCCTCATCCAGAGCAGCGTGCGCGGCTTCATCTTCTTCGGCGGCTCGGCGGACGACGAAAAGCAGATCCTCGACGCCGCGAAGCGCGTGCCCGTGGTGCTGGGCGACCGCCGCCTGCGCAGCAGCGCCGTCGACTCGGTGGGCACCGACAACTTCGAGGTCATGCGCCGCATGATCGCGCGGCTCGCCCGCGCGGGCTACACGAAGATCGGGTACGTCTCCGAGGATCTCATCATGTCCAACACCTACGACCGCTATCTCGGCTACAAGCAGGGCATGGAGGAGAACGGCCTGCCCATCGACGAGCAGTGGGTCTTCCGCCGCCCGGAGCTGCGGCTCAACAAGGCGGAGAGCGCCTACAGCTTCTTCTACGCCGTGCTCGAGCGAGGGGAAAAGCTGCCGCAGATCCTGCTCTGCACGAGCGATCTCATCGCCGTGGGCGTCATGAGCGCACTCAAGGCCAGGGGCTACCGGGTGCCGCTCGACATCGGCGTCATCGGCTTCGACAACATCTCGATCGCGGCGTTCACGGAGCCGCCCCTCACGACGATCGCGCAGGACATGAAGCAGCTGGGGTGCAGCTGTTTCAACGCCCTGCTCGACCGCATGAACGAACCGGGCAGGACCTCGCAGGAGATCGTGGTGCGGGCCAAAATCGTGGTGCGCGGCTCGGTGCGGCTGTAGACGCGCGGCCCGAAGGCGCAAAACAATGGTTCTTGGCATTTTCCGGCGGCTGATCCGCCGGAAAACGCACATATTTTGTCAAAAATCTGCCGATTTTTTGGAATCGGCAGCTTTTTTGTCTCTTGCCTGAGGCTCTTATCCGGAAGGCTCTCCCGGTGCCCGGCGGAGATACCGGGACGGGATCGGCCGCTCCGCCGGGAGGCGCTGCGTCTCGTTGTCATCCGCTCCCTCCGGCTTTCCCACCACGGAGCGGAGCAGGATCACAGCGCGGTTCAGATCGATCTCGCGCAGCCGAAGCGCCGAAATTTCCGCCAGCGTAAGGCCCATGTTCAGCCTCTTGTTCCGATTTCGTCAATTGATAACTCTATTTTGATTATTTTTCTAAAATCCGGAGCTGATGTTGTCAATCAACATTTCTGCATACTATTTTCCGGATGAACAAGCCATCGGCATCCGGCCCGGAAAAGCAGGCCCGTGTTTCAGCCCTGCGGGCACTGAAACGCAAGCCTGCGGTCATGATGCAAACAGGCAGAAGCAGCGAATGACGGTCCCGGCCGTCGGTTTTCCCGCACCTCAATCAGGCGCCGTCCGCGCTTCTAGCCGTGTATTGCCGCACATACATATTAACAGCATACACAGCTTGGAGGTGCCCACATGAGAGAGGATCTGGAGGAGCGAGCCCGCAGACTTGCTGTGTACATCCTGGAAAACCGCACCACCATCCGCGATGCGGCCAAACACTTCGGCATATCAAAATCGACCGTACATAAGGATATATCCGACAGGCTCGCGGGGTTTGACCGCGTGCTGTATCTGCAGGTGAAGGAAGTTCTGGAGATCAACAAGGCTGAACGACACATCCGGGGCGGAAACGCGACCCGGAGGAAGTACAAAGGCGGGGGCTGACGCGGCGCGCGCCCAGATGCAGACCGGGGCTGCTGCAAAATGCACGGCATTTTGCAGCAGCCCCGGTCTGTTAAATCCGGCTGCGCGTCTGAAACGGCGGCTAGAGCTTCACCGGCACGAACGCCGCGCCGTCATACTGCCACAGCTCCGTGAAGCCGCAGCGCCCGGCCAGGGCGAGCGCCTCCGTGCGGTCGAAGCCGAGCCACCCGGCGCTGTGCGCGTCGCTGTTGAGCAGGATCTTCCCGCCCAGCTCGCGCAGCTGCCGCAGCAGCGGCTCGGACGGATACGGCGTCTGGCGGTATCCGCGCGCGATCGCGCCGGTGTTGATCTCGAATATCTTCCCGGCCTTCACGAGCTTTTCCATCGCGCGCACCGCGCAGTCGGGCATCGCGGAGAAAACCGCGTGCGGCTCGTCGTATTTCGTGATGAGGTCGAAATGCCCGACGATGTCCACGCGGGGATTGGCGGCGATTTTGTCATATCCGGCGTAGTAGGCCGCCTCCATCGCGCGGGCGTCGCCGGCATACACCGTGTCCAGGCACGCGCGCAGCGCTTCGGCGCTCTCGTCGACGTTGAACCCGGCGTCGAACGCGGGCAGGCCGTGCACCGAGCCGATCACGTAGTCGAGCTCCGCCGGCGGCTCCGGGGAGCGCGTGTCCCACTCGAGGCCCACCCAGACGCGGAAGTCTTCCCGGTACGCCTCGCGCAGCCGCCGCGCCTCCGCAAGATAGTCCCCAAAGCGCGCTTCGGGGATCGCCCAGTCGTTCGGAAACGGCAGCGGACTGTGCCCGCTCAGGCCGATGGCGGACAAACCCGCCGCCTGCGCGGCGAGCGCCATTTGCCCGAGCGTGTTCTTTCCGTCGTCAAAAAGGCTGTGCGTATGCAGGTCCTGCTGTCTCATTTTACCATCTTCTCCTGCTTGACCTTGCGGTCGATCACATGGCGGGACGCCATCTCCGCGCGGATGTCCTCCAGACTGATGCCCATTTCGACCATCAGGACCATCGTGTGGTACATGAGATCGCCGATCTCATACACCGTGTTGGCCTTGTCGCGGTCCTTGGCGGCGATGATGACCTCGGTGGTCTCCTCGCCGACCTTCTTCAGAATCTTATCCAGCCCCTTCTGGTAGAGGTAGGTGGTGTACGAGCCCTCCTGCGGCTGGTCCTTCCGGCCCTGCAGCATCTCCAGAAGGGCCTCGTAGGTAAAGCCGGGCTGCTCGGGGCCGGCGTAGATGCGCTCATTGAAGCACGAGTCGGTGCCGAGATGGCAGGCCGGGCCGTCCTTGCGCACCTCGACCACGAGGCTGTCGCGGTCGCAGTCGGCGGTGATGGAGACGATGTGCTGGAAATGGCCGCTCGTCTCGCCCTTGCGCCAGAGCTTCTGCCGCGAGCGCGACCAGAAGCAGGTCCTGCCCTCGTCCATTGAAATTTTCAGGGATTCCGCGTTCATATAGGCCACGGTGAGCACCTTTTTGCTCTCGGTGTCCACGACGACGACGGGGATGAGCCCCTTTTCGTCGAATTTGAGCTGGGAAATGTCAAACATCTGTCTGCCTCCTGACCGGAATGCCCGCTTCATGCAGGGCGTTTTTGAGCTCGGCGATGGAAACCTCGCCGAAGTGGAAGATGGACGCCGCGAGCCCCGCGTCCGCGCCGGGCACGCGTTTAAAAAGCGTGATGAAATCCTCGATGCAGCCCGCGCCGCCGGAGGCGACGACCGGCACGCGCACGGCGCTGCAGACGGCCTCGAGCATCTCCAGGTCGAAGCCGCCCTTCACGCCGTCGGTGTCGATGGAATTGAGGACGATCTCGCCCGCGCCGGACGCGACGCCCTGCCTGATCCATTCGATCGCGTCGAGGCCGGTGTCCTCCCGGCCGCCCTTGGCAAAGACGCGGAACTGCCCGTCCGCGCGCCTGGCGTCCACCGACAGCACGACGCACTGGTCGCCGTAGCGCCTGGCGGCCGCCCGGATAAGGGACGGGTCGCGGATGGCCCCGGAGTTGACGCTGACCTTGTCCGCGCCGCATTTGAGGACCCGGTCGAAGTCGTCCACGGTGCGGATGCCGCCGCCCACGCACAGGGGGATGAAGACCGTCGAGGCCACCTCGCGCAGGATGTCGGTAAACAGCGCGCGGCCCTCGTACGACGCGGTGATGTCGTAGAACACCAGCTCGTCCGCGCCGCATTCGGAATAGTATCTGGACAGCCGCGCGGGGTCGGAGACGTCGTGCAGGCCGAGGAAGTTGACGCCCTTGACGACGCGCCCATCCTTCACGTCGAGGCAGGGAATGATGCGCTTTGTTATCATTTCGCCGCCTCCAGCGCCTCGCGCAGGTCGATTGCGCCCGTGTAGTACGCCTTGCCCACGATCGCGCCGTACAGACCCATGTCCCGCAGCGCCCGCACGTCCTCCAGCGCCGATACGCCGCCGGAGGCGACGAGGTCGAGGGAATACCGCTCCGAGAGCGTTTTGTAGAGCGCGCGGTTCGTGCCCCGCATCGCGCCGTCTCTGGAGATGTCGGTGCAGATCGCCGTTTTGACGCCGAGCGCCTGCAGGCGCTCAAAAAACGCCTCGCAGGTGAGCGCGCTCGTCTGCGTCCAGCCGCGGACGGCAACGAAGCCGTCCTTCAGGTCCGCGCCGACGGCGATTTTTTCCCCGTATCTGGCGCACATGGCCGCGAGAAAATCCGGGCTGTCGGCCGCGGCGGTGCCGAGGACGACGCGGAACACGCCCGCGTCCAGATACGCCCTGATTCTGTCCTCGGTGCGGATGCCGCCGCCGACCTGCACGCGCAGGCCGCTCTGCCGCGCGAATTGGGCGACGAGGTCAAAGTTGGGGGCCGTGCCGTCGCGCGCGCCCTCGAGATCGACGGTGTGCAGATATTCCGCGCCGCAGGCGCGGAAGGTCTGCGCCAGCTCCAGCGGGCGCGCGGAATAGACGGTCATCTGCCGGTAGTCGCCACGGTAGAGGCGGACGGCCTTTTTTTCATAGAGATCGATCGCGGGGAAGAGAATCATACGTCCACCTGCATTTCACAAAAGGCTTTGAGGATCCGCAGGCCCACGGGGCCGCTCTTTTCGGGGTGGAACTGGCAGCCGGCCACGTTTCCGCGCGCGGCGGCCGCGGTGATCGGCCCGCCGTAGTCGGTCCGGGCGATCACAAATTCATCGGGGCAGACGGCGCTGTAGCTGTGGACGAAATAGACGAAGCTGCCGTCGGGAATCTGCGCGAAAATCGGGTGGACGGGCTCCGCGAGGGCGAGCGAGTTCCAGCCGATCTGCGGGATCTTATACCCCGCGGGGACTCTCGGCGCCATGGCCGTCACGTCGCCCGGAATGAGCCCGAGGCCCCGGTGCTCGCCGTATTCAAGACCCCGCTCGAACAGCAGCTGCATGCCGAGGCAGATGCCGAGCAGCGGCTTTCCCCGCGCGGCCTCGCGGCGCAGCACCGCGTCGAGCCCCGCCGCGCGCAGCTTGTCCGCCGCGTCGCCGAACGCGCCGACGCCGGGCAGGATGATGCGCTCCGCCGCCGACAGCGCGGCCGCGTCGCCCGTGACGACGGCCTCGGCGCCGATTTTCTGCAGCGAGCTTTTGAGCGAGAAGAGGTTCCCTACGCCGTAATCGACGATCGCGACCATCACAGGAGCCCCTTCGTGGACGGCAGCACGTCCGCGCGCGCCGGATCGATGGCGGCGGCCTGCCGCAGCGCCCTGCCGAACGCCTTGAAGACGCCCTCGGCGATGTGGTGGGAATTCTCGCCGTCCAGCAGCTTCACGTGCAGCGTGATCTCCGCCTTGCGCACAAAGCCGAGGAAGAATTCCTCAAACAGCTGCGTGTCGTATTCCCCGACCTTCTCCGTCGGGAACGGCACGTTCCAGCTCAGGTGGCTCCTGCCGGAGACGTCGGCCGCGCAGAGAACCAGCGTCTCGTCCATCGGCAGCAGCAGGCTGCCGTAGCGGCCGATGCCCTTTTTGTCCCCGATGGCGAGCCGGAACGCCTCGCCCAGCGCGATGCCGATGTCCTCGGTGCTGTGGTGGCCGTCCACCTGCGTGTCGCCGCGGCACGCGAGCTCGAGCCCGAAGCCGCCGTGGGCCGCGAAGAGCGTCAGCATGTGGTCGAGAAAGCCCATGCCGGTGTCGATTTTCGCGTCTCCGCCGTCGAGGCACAGGCGCAGCCGGATGTCGGTCTCCGCCGTTTTGCGGTTTACTTCTCCCGTTCTCATGGTCAGCATCCTTTCTCCTGCCGGATGGTCTTCAGCGTATGGATAAGCGCGTCCATCTGCTCCGCCGAGCCGATGGAGATGCGGCAGTAATCCGAAATGCGGGGATTGTCGAAGTGGCGGACGAGGATACCGCGCGATTTGAGCGCCCGGTAGAGCTCGCCGCCCTCCATCCAGTCCGCCCTGGCGAACAGATAGTTCGCGCTCGACGGCAGCACCGCGAAGCCGAGCGAAACGAGGCGCCTGGCCGTATCGCGCCGCAGGGCCTGTATCGTTCTGCAGTTGTCCATGTAAATTTCGTTGTCCTCGCAGGCGGCGATGCCCATGGCCTGCGTCATGCGGTTGACGTTGTAGGGGTTGACGGAGTTTTTGACCGCCGCGAGATCCCCGATCAGCTCCTTCTGCGCGATGCCGAAGCCCAGCCGCGCGCCCGCCATGGAGCGCGACTTGGAGAACGTCTGCGTGACGAGCAGGTTCGGATAGCTTTTGACGAGCGGCACGCAGCTCTCGGCCCCGAAGTCCACGTACGCCTCGTCGATCACGACGACGCGGTCGGGGTTCGTCTGCACGATGCGCTCGAGCTGCCACGCGGGCAGCGCCGTGCCGGTGGGCGCGTTCGGGTTGGCCAGCAGCACGTTTTCGTCCAGCCCGCAGTATGCGCGGTAATCGACCGAAAAGTCCGCCTGCAGGGGGATGATATGCGCCGGGACGTGCAGGAAGCCGGCGTAGATGGGATAGAACCCGTAGCTGATGTCCGGGAAGGCGAAGGGCCGCTCCGCGTCGCCGAAGGCGAGCATCGCGAAGTACAGAATCTCGTCCGAGCCGTTCACCGGCAGGATGTTCTCCGGCTCCACACCGTAGAGCCGCGCGGCCGCGGCCTTCAGCGCGCGGCAGTCGGGGTCGGAATAGAGGTTGGCGCGGGCGGCCTCGCGCGCGGCGGCCTCGAGAACGCCGGGCGTCGGCGGGAAGGGGGATTCGTTCGTGTTAAGCTTGTTGTAGCGCTGGTCCTGCGGCTGCTCGCCGGGGGTGTAGGGGACGAGGCCCGCGTGCTTTTTACTTAAAAACCGGCTCATTTCGTCTCCTCCCCGAAGCGGATCAGCGCCGCTCTGGCGTGGGCCTCGAGGCCCTCGGCCCGGGCGAACGCCGCGATCTTGTCTTTGACGCCGCCGAGGGCGCTTTTGGTGTAGTGGGAATACTGGGTCTTTTTGATGAAATCGTCCACGGAGAGCGGACTCGAGAACCGCGCGGTGCCGGACGTCGGCAGCGTGTGGTTGGGGCCCGCCAGATAGTCGCCCAGCGACTCCGGGCAGTAGCTGCCCAGAAACACCGACCCGGCGTTGCGCACGAGCGGCAGATAGTCCTCCGGGGATTTCACGCACAGCTCCAGGTGCTCCGGGGCCAGCTCGTTGGCGGCCGCGACGGCGGCGGGCAGGTCGTCCGTCACGAAGATGCAGCCGTTGTTTTCGAGCGACGCGCGGGCGATCTCCTGCCTCGGAAGCGTCGAGAGCTGCCGCTCGGTCTCGGCGCTCACGCGCCCGGCCAGCGGGCGGCTGTCCGTGACGAGAATCGCGGAGGCCAGCCGGTCGTGCTCGGCCTGGCTCAGCAGGTCGGCGGCGACAAACGCGGGATCGGCCGTCTCGTCCGCGACGATGAGGATCTCGCTCGGCCCCGCGATCATGTCGATGGCGACGCGGCCGAACACCTGCCGCTTGGCCTCGGCCACGTAGGCGTTGCCGGGGCCGACGAGCTTGTCCACGCGGGGGATCGTTTCGGTGCCGCAGGCCAGCGCGGCGACGGCCTGCGCGCCGCCGGCCCGAAACACGCGGTCCACGCCCGCCAGCTTCGCCGCGGCGAGGATCGGGGCCGCGACGCTCCCGTCGGGGCGCGGCGGCGTGACCATGACGATGAGCCCGCACCCGGCCAGCTTCGCGGGGATCGCGTTCATAAAGACTGTCGAGGGGTAGCTCGCCGTGCCGCCGGGGATGTAGAGGCCCACGCGCTCGATGGGCGTGATGAACTGGCCCAGGTAGACGCCCTCGTCGCAGTCCATCCGGAAGCCCTGCCGCACCTGGCGGCTGTGGAACGCGCGGATATTTTCCGCCGCCGTCTCCATCGCCGCGCGCAGCTCCGGCGGGATGGACGCGAGCGCCGCGTCGAGCTCCGCGCCGGAGACTTCGAGGCGCTCCAGGTCGGCCTTGTCGAATTTCTTTTCATATTCCAGAAGCGCGGCGTCCCCGCGCGCGGCGACGTCCGCGATGATCGCCGATACGGCGGGGCCGACGTCCCGGCGGGCCTGCTCGCGGCGGCTCAGCAGCGACGCTCTGCCGGACTGGCTGTAGTTTTCGATTCTCATGGCTTTCCGATCACCTTTTTCACATTTTCGTACAGAGCGCGGATCTCCGGCTCCTTGAATTTATAGCACGCCTTGTTCGCGATGAGCCGCGCGCTGACGGGCGCGACCGTCTCGAGCGGCGCGAGGCCGTTTTCGGCGAGCGTCTTGCCCGTCTCCACAATGTCCACGATCACGTCCGAAAGGCCGAGGATCGGGGCCAGCTCGATGGAGCCGTGCAGCTCGATGATGTCGATTTCCCGGCTCTCGGCGGCAAAATACGCGCGCGCGATGTTGGGAAACTTCGTCGCCACGCGCAGCGTGCGCTGGTGGTCGTCGCGGAAATCCCGGAAGCCCGCCACGCACATGCGGCATTTGCCGACGCCGAGGTCCAGAAGCTCGTACACGTCCGACTCGTACTCGAGCAGGATGTCCTTGCCCGCCACGCCGAGATCGGCCGCGCCGCGCTCGACGTAGATCGCCACGTCCGACGGCTTGACCCAGAAATAGCGCACGCCGGCGGCGGGATTTTCAAAGGTGAGCTTGCGGTTTTCCTCCCTGAGGCTCGGGCAGTCGTAGCCCGCCCGTTCAAAGATCCCGTAGACCCGTTCCCCGAGCCTTCCCTTGGGAAGGGCGATATTCAGCATCCGGCTCATGCCCGTCCCTCCTGTCCGCGCAGATCGTACAGCTCGCGGCAGCGGAGCGTTCCGCGACCGGCCTGCACGCGCACGGTCTTTCCGGCCGCGCGCAGGCTCCCGGCGAGCGCCTGCAGCCGCGCGGGGTCGGTCTTTTCATCGTATACGGCCAGCGCGTCCACGTCGTATTCCGGCGTCTTTTCAAAGAAGCGCTCGAGCTGGTCGAGATAGACGGCAAAGCCGATAGCTCCGCCGGGCTTGCCCATCCGGGCCATCAGCCCGTCGTAGCGCCCGCCCGAGAGCACGGCGGCCGGGATGCCGCTCACGAAGCCCTTGAAGACGAGGCCGCTGTAGTAGTCCGTGTCGTTGACGACGGAGAAGTCCAGGTTCACGTTCTTCGCGTCGTCTCCCAGCGCGGCCAGCAGCGCGCGGAGCGTCCCCAGCGCCTCCCCGCAGCCGTCCGGCAGCGCGAGCGCCAGCAGCCTGGGCAGCGCGGTTTCGATCGGCCCCGCGAGCCGCAGCAGCTCCGACAGCAGCGCGCGCGTCTTCTCCGGCACGCTCCATTTTTCGCACGCGGCGTCCAGGCCCCCGAGGTTCTTCTCTCCGAAGAGCTTCAAAATCTCCGCCTGCCCGCCGGCCTCCGCGCCCGCCAGCACCGCGCAGAGCACGCGCAGGTCGGACACGTCGAGCGCGCAGTCCGGGCTGATGGCCTGCAGGCTCTTCGCCGCGAGCGAGACGACCTCGCACATGGCCCAATCGTCCACCGCGCCGATGCACTCGAGGCCGGTCTGCATGATCTCCTGAAACCCGTACGCGCCGCGCGGCGCGCGGTAGACGTTTTCCGTGTAGTACACGCGGCGCGGCTCGCCGTCGCAGCGGGTGTTTTTGATGATGGAGAGCGTGATGTCCGGCTTGAGCGCCATGAGCTTTCCGTTCGTGTCGGTGAAGGTCAGCACCTGCTCGCTCATCAGCGCGCTCTTGTTCTGGACGTACAGGTCGTATTCCTCGAAACGGCTGACCTTGTAGGGCAGATACCCGTACGCGCGGTACATCTTCCGCAGCGCGACCATCACGCGCTCGTCCGCGTTCAGTATATCATAATTCATCGGTTTTCCATACTCCCAATTAAGTTTATTCTATTAGCATGTTACCATATTAGCGTATTAAATTCAAGCTGTCCGCATCCACAAAATTCCCCCCGCCCGCGGGCGCTTTTCCGTGCAGAACACCGGACAAGCTCTCCCCCTCGCCGCTCCCGCCGCCGTTTCTGTCATTCCGCGCTTCGCTCGGAGTCTTGCGCCAGCTTGCTTTGGATTCTTCGTCGCTGGCGCTCCTCAGAATGACAAACGGGGTAAGTATGCGCACTTGCCCGCTGCCGCGTCCGTAGGGGCCGATGCCCACATCGGCCCGTCTGCACGGGTTCCGGTCTGCTGTTTTTCAGCCTCCGCAGGGGGAACGCCCTCCGGGGCCGGACCTTTCTGCACGAGCAGAAAGACGGTGCCCCGCAGGGCGCATCCCCCGTCCTTAACAAATCTGTACGCAATACGTATGAGATTCTTCGCCGCTGTCGCTTCTCAGAATGACAGGCGGGGAAGATGCGCGCAAAAAACGGGCGGTGAGGAGCGGGGCGGGAGCCCGGCTTTTCACCGCCCGGCGGGGGGCGTTTGGGTGATGCGGCGCGGCCTAGCGCAGCAGCTTCAGGCCGCGGCGCACGAAGAGGAAGGTGGCGAGCAGCTCGATGGCGTAGACGCCCGCAAAATACGGGTTTCCGAACAGCAGCATGAGCACGGCCATCGCCGCGTTGCTGGCGAGGACCGTCCACAGGGCGAGCCTGCGCTTGCCGGCGCACAGCCAGATATAGCCGGCGCACTTGAGGACGCTCACGATCAGAATGCCGACGTACACGCCGTAGAACTGCGCGATGTCCTGCATCAGCACGTTGTAGACGGACAAAAAGTCGGCAAACTCCGGCGCGGAGGAGAAGAACGAGGAATAGAGCGCCTGGTTGTGGTAGACGATCAGCAGGCAGCCGTAGCTGAGCGCCTGATAGCCCGCAAAGACCGCGCAGATGACCAGCCAGGCCGTCAGCAGGCCCGAGAAGCGCGTCCGGCCCTGCGCGTCGGAATAGACGGCGGTCCGGTGCGGCGCGGACTCCTGCGTAAAGACGGGCTCCCGCCCGTTCAGGTCGGTCTCCACCGGCGGCACGGGCTTTTCATAGCGCTTGACGAGCGCGCCGCACTCGGGGCAGATCAGCGTCTCATCCGACACCTGCTTGCCGCAGTTGTAACAAGTCTGCATGAGAAATCCTCCTTCTTGATTTGGCGGTACCGCGAAAACTGCGCCGCCTGCGCAGCAAAATCCGGGCTGTGCGCCGGCTAGGTGACGTCGAATTCCCGGTCGATGCAGTAGGAGACCATTTCGACGTTCTCCGGGGTATACGGCAGCTCGCCGTTGTCGAACATCAGCGCCGCGCCGTAGATGATCGAGCGCACGACGAAAGTCTTGCGCACGCGCACCTCGTCCGACATATGGACCTCGGCGCAGTAGAGGCTGACCAGCTCGAAGGTGCGGCGGCTGAGCTTGCCCATGAGCGCGCCGTATTTCTCGTGGAAATCCTCGTGCCGGAGCATGATGATCGCGCGGAACTGGGAGTTCTCCGCGAGGAACCGGATGTACTCGAGGCTGACCTCGAGCAGCTTGCGGCGCGTCGGCGCGTCCGCGCACCGCTCGAGCACCGCCCGCTGGCGTTCGTCCCAGCGGGCCTCGATGTAGCCGACGATCGCGCGGAAGAAGCCCTGCTTGTCCTCGAAATGCTTGTACGGCGCGGCGCACGAGACGCCGCAGCGCGTGGCGATGCGGCGTACCGAGAAATCCTGGTAGCCGTATTGCTTGAGTTCGTCGATCCCGGCCAGGATGAGCTGGTCGCGCAGATTCGGACGCCTGTCCATGGAGGCTTCCTCCTTCCCGTCACGCTTGTTCTATTCTATCCGCTTCCGGCCGGATTGTCAATTGTTCGCGGACGGCGCGCAAATGGGGATTGACAGACGGAAAGAAACGCTGTATGATGCGTATATTCTATGGGTTATCGGCGATAACCTGCTTCTTTTTGGCCGCGAAGTTATCACCGATAACTCAATTTATCAGGAGGTCACACGCCATGGATCAGGAACAGATTTTTAACGCGGTTGCGGAGCTGATCGCCGAGCGCAACGATTGCGACGTCTCGGAGATCACGATGGACACGAACTTTCAGGAGGTCGGCATCGACTCGCTCGACACGGTGGAGCTGCTCATGAATCTTGAGGACAAGCTCGGCCGCGAGATCGAGCTCGACCAGAAGGTCGAGACGGTGGGCGAGCTGGTGAAGTACATCGAGGGAAAGCTCCAATGATCGAATCGAAGCTGTGTTCGATGCTCGGCATCGAATACCCGGTCTTCCAGGGCGGCATGGCCTGGGTGGCGGACGGACAGCTCGCGGCGGCGGTCTCGAACGGCGGCGGCCTCGGCATCGTGGCCGCGGGCAACGCGCCGGCGGACTATGTGCGCGCGCAGATCCGGCGCGCCCGTGCGCTGACGGACAAGCCCTTCGGCCTCAACATCATGCTCATGAGCCCGTTTGCCGACGAGGTGGCGGCGGCCGCGGCGGAGGAACATGTCGCGGTCGTGACGACGGGCGCGGGCAATCCCGCCAAGTACATGGACGCGTGGCAGGCCGCCGGCATCCGGGTCATCCCGGTGGTGGCGTCGGTCGCGATGGCGAAGCTGATGACGCGCGTGGGCGCGTCGGCGCTCATCGCCGAGGGCGGCGAGTCCGGCGGGCACGTGGGGGATCTGACGACGATGGTCCTCGTGCCGCAGGTCTGCGACGCGACCGACCTGCCCGTGCTGGCGGCGGGCGGCATCGCGGACGGGCGCGGCGTGGCGGCCAGCTTCATGCTGGGCGCGTGCGGCGTGCAGATGGGCACGCGGTTTTTGTCGGCCGAGGAATGCAACATCCACGCGAACTATAAAGAGAAGATCCTCAAGGCGAACGACCTTTCCACCACGGTGACGGGCCGGCGGCTGGGCCATCCCGTGCGCAGCCTCAAAACGCCGTTCGCGCGCCGCTACGCGGCGGCCGAGTACACGCAGATCTCCGACGAGGAGCTCGAGCAGATGGGCACCGGCGCGCTCCGGCTGGCCGTGCAGGAGGGCGACGTGCAGAACGGCTGCTTCCTCGCGGGCCAGATCGCGGCCATGGTCACAAAGATTCAGCCCGCCGCCGAGATCATCCGCGAGGTGATCGGCGAGGCGGAGCCCCTTTTAAAAGGAGCGCCCCAATGGGTCAGATAGCCTATCTGTTTTCCGGCCAGGGCGCGCAGAAGCCCGGCATGGGCCGGGAGCTGTACGAAACCGAGCCGGCGGCCCGGGCCGTCTTCGACCGGCTCGAGGCCCTGCGGCCGGGCACCCTGCGCCAGTGCTTCGAGGGCACGGCGGAGGAGCTGCAGAAGACCGCCAACACGCAGCCCTGCCTCTACGCCGTGGAAGCGGCGGCCGAGGCCGCGCTGCGCGCGCGCGGCGTCCGGCCGCGGGCGATGGCCGGGTTCTCGCTCGGGGAGCTGACGGCGCTGTACGCCTGCGGCGCCGTGACGCTGGAGGAGGGCTTCGCCCTCGTGCAGACGCGCGGCCGGCTGATGGACGAGGCCGCCGCGCGGCAGGACGCCGGCATGGCGGCCGTTCTGAAGCTCTCCGACGAGCAGGCCGAGGCGCTCTGCGCGGCGCTGCCCGGCGTGTATCCCGTCAACTACAACTGTCCCGGCCAGCTCGTCGCGGCGGGGCCGCGGGAGGAGCTGGCGAAGCTCGCCGAGGCCGTCCGCGCGGCAGGCGGCCGGACGGTGCCGCTGCGCGTGTCCGGCGCGTTCCACTCGCCGTACATGAAGGAGGCGTCGGAGGCGTTCGGGCGGGCGCTGGAGGGCGTGCGGTTCGCCGCGCCGTCGGTCCCGCTCTATTCCGACGCGACGGCGCTGCCCTACGAGGGCGACTTTGCCGCGCTGCTGCAGAGGCAGATCCGCAGCCCCGTCCGGTGGCGGCGGATCATTGAAAACCTGTGCGCGGCGGGCATCGGCACGGTGGTGGAGCTCGGCCCCGGCGGCACGCTCGCCGGGCTTGCGAAAAAAACCGCCCCGTCGCTCGCGTGCCTGTCCGTCGAGGACGCCGCGAGCCTGAAAAGAACGCTGGAGGAATTGGAATGCTGACAGGAAAAACGGCCATTGTGACTGGCGGCGGGCGCGGCATCGGCGCCGCGATCTCGAAAAAGCTCGCCGGCCTCGGCGCCGGCGTCGCCATCGTCTACGCGGGCAACGAGCTGGCCGCCGCGGGCACGGCGGCCGAATGCGGCCCGAACGCGAGAGTCTACCGCTGCGACGCGGCGGACTTTCTGGCCGTCAAGGCCGCCGTCGCGCAGATCCGGCAGGACTTCGGCGGCGTGGACATTCTCGTCAACAACGCGGGCATCAACCGCGACGGGCTGCTGGCCATGATGAAGGAGTCCGACTTCGACGACGTGATCGCCGCGAACCTGAAGGGCGCGTTCAACTTCCTGCGCCACTGCGCGCCGCTGTTCATCCGCGCGCACGGGGGCCGGATCGTGAACATCTCGTCGGTCGCGGGGCTCATGGGCAACGCCGGGCAGGTCAACTACGCGGCCTCCAAGGCGGGCATCATCGGGCTGACCAAGTCCGCCGCCCGCGAGCTGGCGGGCAAAAATATCACCTGCAACGCCATCGCGCCGGGCTTCATCCGCACGGATATGACGAAGGATTTCGACGAGTCGAACCCCCTCGTGGCGTCGATTCCCCTCCGGCGCATGGGCTCCGCGGAGGACGTGGCCAATCTGGCCGCGTTCCTGGTGAGCGAGGAAGCGGGCTATATCACGGGCGAGGTCATCCGCGTGGACGGCGGCATCGCCATGTAACGCGCAGGTGCGTTTTCCGACGTATACGCCGCCGCCGCGAGGCGGCGCCTTCGCGCGTTCCTTTTCACTTCATCACGAAACTCCGATGATCGATTGAGGTTTACAACATGGAAGATAAAAACATCCGGGAATACGCCCGGCTGATGCAGGAGCTGGGGCTGACGGGGCTGGAGATCCGGAAGGACGGCAGCCTGCGGCTCGAGCGCGGTGGACAGCCCGCGGGGGCGGGCGCGCCGCCCGCGCAGGCTCCCGCCGCCGCGTCCAAAACGCCCGACGGGCTGTTCGAGGTGCCGTCTCCGATGGTGGGCGTTTTCTATTCCTCCCCCGAGGAAAACGCCCCGCCGTACGTCGCGCCCGGAAGCCGGGTGCACCGGGGCGACGTGCTCTGCCTCATCGAGGCGATGAAGCTCATGAACGAGGTCACCGCCGAGCGCGACGGCATCGTGGCGGAGGTCTGCGCGACCTCCGGCCAGGTCGTGGACTACGGCAAACCGCTGTTCCGCATGAAGGAGGCCGGCGTATGAACCGCGAAGAACTGATGACCATTCTCCCGCACCGGGGCCGGATGCTGCTGCTCGACGAGGCGTCGCAGGACGGCGAGACCGCCCGCGGGGTCTATCGCGTGCGCGGCGACGAGTGGTTTCTCGACGGGCATTTCCCCGGCAACCCCGTCGTGCCGGGCGTCGTGCTGTGCGAGATCCTCGCGCAGTCGTGCTGCGTGCTGCTCGCGGACCGGATGAAGGCGGGCTGCACGCCGCTGTACACGGGGCTCAACAACGTGCGCTTCAAATCGCCGGTCCGGCCGGGCGACACGTTTCTGACCGAGTGCCGCATCACACGCTCGAAGGGGCCGTTCTATTTTGCCGAAGGGCAGGGAACCGTCGGCGGCACGCTCTGCGTGCGGGCGGAATTCTCCTTCGCGGTGCTGGAGGGCTAGATGTTTTCCAAAATTCTGATCGCCAACCGCGGCGAGATCGCCGTGCGCATCATCCGGGCCTGCAAGGAGATGGGCATCGCGACGGTCGCCGTCTATTCGGAGGCGGACGTGGACGCCATGCACACCGCGCTCGCCGACGAGCGCTACTGCATCGGCCCCGCCGACGCGCAGGAGAGCTATCTCAACGAAGAGCGCATCGTCTCGGCGGCGCTGGTCTCCGGCGCGCAGGCCGTGCATCCCGGCTACGGCTTTCTGTCCGAGAACGCGCATTTCGCGGCCCTGTGCCGGAAGAACCATCTCGTCTTCATCGGCCCGCCCGCCGAGACCATGCGGGCGCTGGGCGACAAGGCGCACGTCAAGGCGCTCATGGCGGAGGCCGGACTGCCGGTCATCCCCGGCGCGATGGCCATTCATTCGGTCGGCGACGCGCTCGCGGCGGCCGGGCAGATCGGCTACCCCGTGATGCTCAAGGCGTGCCTGGGCGGCGGCGGGCGCGGAATCCGGCTCGTCAACGCCGAGGGCGAAATGGCGGCGGCCTTTTCCGCGGCCCGCGCCGAGAGCGAGGCCGCGTTCGGCAGCGCGGAGGTCTATCTGGAAAAGTACGTCCACCCCGCGCGGCACATCGAGGTGCAGATCCTCGCGGACGAGGGCGGCAGCGCCGTCTGTCTCGGCGAGCGGGACTGCTCCGTGCAGCGCAAGAACCAGAAGCTCATCGAGGAATCCCCGTCGCCCGCGATGGACGGCCCGCAGCGCGCCGCGCTGTTTGCGCGCGTGACCGCCGCCGTGAAGAAAATCGGCTACGTCGGCGTCGGCACGCTCGAATTTCTGTGCGCGCCGGACGGGGAATTCTATTTCATGGAGATGAACGTGCGCCTGCAGGTCGAGCACACGGTCACGGAGGCGCTCACGGGCATCGACCTTGTGAAGTGGCAGATCCGCGTCGCCTCGGGCGTCCGGCTCTCGTTCTCGCAGCAGGACGTCGATCTGTCCGGCTGCGCACTCGAGTGCCGCATCTGCGCGCTCGCGCCGGGGACGGTGCAGTTTCTGCACGTGTCGGGCGGGCCGTTCGTCCGCTTCGACACCTATCTCATGACCGGCTCCGCCGTGACGCCGTACTACGACCCCCTCGTCGGCAAGCTGATCGTCTACGCCTCGACGCGCGAGGAGGCTCTGCGCAAGATGAAGGCCGCGCTGTGCGAGCTCGTCATCACGGGCGTGCCCAACAACATCGAAGAGCAGATCGCTCTCATCAGCCGCGAGGAATTCCGGCGCGGCAGCTACAACCTGGATTTCATGAGAAAGTGAGGGCTTTTCCTTGGCCGCTTCCATTATCGATTTCTTTCTGAAGCCCGGCAACGAGCTCGAGCCCGGCGGCAGACCCGCCGCGCCGGTTTCGGAGGACGAAAACGAGCCCTCCGTCACCTGTCCCAACTGCCACCGGGGCGTCCCGCAGAGCCAGATCTGGGACAATCTCTACTGCTGCCCGCGCTGCGGCCATCCGTTCCGCATGAACGCGCGGCAGCGCATCGCGCTGTGGTGCGACCCGGACAGCTTTGAAGAAGCGGACGCGGACCTCGAGTCCTGCGATATTCTGGGCTTCCCCGGCTATCCGCGCAAGCTCGAAACGGCGCGCGGCGCGTCCGGCGAGGCCGACGCCGTCGTGTGCGGCACAGCGGCGATCGGCGGCCGGCGCTGCGCGCTTTTTGTGATGGAGCCGAATTTCATGATGGGCTCCATGGGCGCGCTCGTGGGCGAGAAGGTCACGCGGCTGTTCGAGGCCGCGCTGGCCGAGCGGCTGAGCGTCGTGGGCTGCACCGTCTCGGGCGGGGCGCGGATGCAGGAGGGGCTGATCTCCCTCATGCAGATGGCCAAGACGAGCGGCGCGGTACAGCGGCACGCGGACGCGGGCCTGTTCTACACGGCGCTGCTGACCAATCCCACCACGGGCGGCGTGACGGCGAGCTTCGCCATGGAGGCGAGCGTCATTCTGGCGGAGCCGGCGGCCACGATCGGCTTTGCCGGCGCGCGCGTCGTGGAGGGCACGACCAAAAAGAAGCTGCCGCCCGGCTTTCAGACGGCGGAATCGCTGCTCGCGCACGGCTTTCTGGACGCGATCGTGCCGCGCGCGCAGCAGCGCGACACGCTGGCGCTGCTGCTGCGGCTGCACGAGGGAGGCGGAAGCCATGGATAAAACCGCATTCGAGCGCGTGAAGCTCTCGCGCGCCAACGACCGGCCCACGGGCCGGGACTACCTGACGAATCTGCTGACGGACTTTCTCGAGCTGCACGGAGACCGCCGCTTCGCCGACGACCCCGCCATCGTCGCGGGCATCGGCTTTCTCGGCGGCCGGCCCGTCACCGCGATCGCCATTGAAAAGGGGCACGGCACGCGCGAGCGGCTGGCCCGGAATTTCGGCTCGCCCAGCCCCGAGGGCTACCGCAAGGCTCTGCGGCTCATGCGCGAGGCCGAGCGGTTCGGCCGGCCCGTGGTGTGCTTCGTGGACACCGCGGGCGCGTACTGCGGCGTGGAGGCCGAGGAGCGCGGGCAGGGCCAGGCCATCGCGGAGAACCTGACGACCCTGATGGGCCTGCGCGTGCCGGTCGTGTCGGTGCTCATCGGCGAGGGCGGCAGCGGCGGCGCGCTGGCGCTGGCCGTGGCGGACGAGGTGTGGATGCTGGAAAACGCCTGGTATTCGGTCATCTCGCCCGAGGGCTGCGCGTCGATCCTGTGGAAGGACGCGTCGAAGGCGGCCGAGGCCGCGGAGAGCCTGCGCCTGACCGCGCAGGACGCGCAGGCGCTCGGCGTCGTGGAGCAGGTCGTCGCGGAGGACGAGCTCGGCAAGCAGAGCTTCTACGCGTCGCTCGGCGCGCGGCTGGAAACGCGCCTGGCCGAGCTGGCCGCGCTGCCGCCGGACGAGCTGACCGAGCGGCGCTGGCGGCGCTACCGCGCGATGGGCGCGCGATCACAATAAAGGAGATCTTGGCGATGTCAGAGCGGATCACGCCGTATACGCGGCGGGTTTTCTATTACGAAACGGACAAAATGGCCATCGTCCACAATTCCAACTACCTGCGCATCTTTGAGGAGGCGCGGCTGGACTATATGGAAAAGGCGGGGCTCGACTATCCCGCGCTCGAGGCCAGGGGCGTGCTCATCCCCGTGGTGAGCGCGTCGGTGCGCTATCTCTCGCCGCTGCGCTACGGCGACGAATTTTCCGTCGAGACGCGCATGACGGCCTTCAACGGCATCCGCTTCTCCTACCGCTACCGGATCGTCCGCCCGTCGGACGGCGCGGTCTGCGCGGAGGGCGAAAGCGGGCACTGCTTTTTGGACGAGGCGGCCCGCGTGCCGGTGAGCCTGCGCCGCCGGGAGCCGGAAATGTACACCGTCTGGAAATCGCTCATGGATGAGGAAACGGAACATGGAACATAACACCCTCCGGCGCGTGGCCGTCACCGGCCTCGGCGCCGTCACCCCCCTGGGGAACGACGTGGAGAGCTTCTGGAAAAACCTGCTCGCGGGCGTCTGCGCCATCGGGCCGATCACGAAGTTCGACACGTCGGAATACAAAATCCACATTGCCGCCGAGGTGCGGGACTTCCAGCCCCTCGACTACATGGACAAAATCGAGCTCATGCACACGGACCCGTACGCGCAGTTCGCCATGGCGGCGGCCGTGCAGGCCCTGGCCGACAGCGGCGCGGCGGGCACCGTCGCGCCGGAGCGCGCCGGGGTCTACATCGGCAGCGGCATCGGCGGCATCGGCACGTTCATGACCGAGCACACCAAGCTGCTCGAGAAGGGCCCGCGCCGCGTGTCCCCCTATTTTATCCCCATGATGATCCCCAACATGGCCTCCGGCATGGTGGCCATCCGCTACGGCTTCCGCGGCCCCGCCATGCCGATGGTCACGGCCTGCGCCTCCGGCTCGAACGCGATCGGCGAGGCGATGCGCCTGATCCGCCACGGCTACACCGACGTGATGGTCGCGGGCGGCGCGGAGGCGACGGTCAACGAGATCGCCCTCGCGGGCTTCACCAACATGCAGGCGCTCTCGACCTCGGAGGACCCCCTGAACGCCTCGCTGCCGTTCGACATTCGCCGCACGGGCTTCGTGATGGGCGAAGGCGCGGGCGTCCTCGTGCTCGAGGAATACGAGCGGGCGAAGGCGCGCGGCGCGAAGATCTACGCGGAGCTGGCGGGCTACGGCTCGACCTGCGACGCCTACCACATGACGGCCCCCGACCCGGAGGCCAAGGGCGGCGCGCAGGCCATCGCGGACGCGTGGCGCGAGCTCGGCATGGACACCGACCGGGTGTACGTCAACGCGCACGGCACCGGCACGGTCATGAACGACCGGGTCGAGACGCTCGCGCTCAAAAAGGCGCTCGGCGAGACGCGCGCGCGCAAGATCGCGATCAGCTCCACGAAGTCGATGACCGGCCACATGCTGGGCGCGGCCGGCGGCGCCGAGGCCGTCGCGGCGGTGCTGGCGCTGCAAAGCGGCGTCGTACCGCCCACGATCGGGCTGCGCGAGCCGGACCCGGACTGCGATCTCGACTACGTGCCGCTCACCGCGCGCTGCATGGCGCTCGACGCGGCGCTGTCCACCTCGCTCGGCTTCGGCGGGCACAACGCCTGCCTCGCCTTCAGAAAACCCGAAACCGGGAGGGAAGCATGAGAGAAAAACTGGTCATCACCGGCATGGGCGCCGTCACGCCCGTCGGCATCGGCGCGGAGAGCTACTGGACCGGCCTCGCGTCCGGGCGGTGCGGCATCGGGGAGATCACCCGCATCGACACGGCCTCGCTCGCCGTCACGCGCGCCGCGGAGGTCCGCGATTTCAACCCGAAGGACTTTCTGCCGTCCCGGCTCTGCGCCGATCTGGACGTGTTCATGCAGTACGCGTTCGTCTCCGCCGGCGAGGCGCTCGCGCAGAGCGGGCTCGACCCCGCGGGCGGGCGCACCGGCATCGTGATGGGCACGGCCCTCGCGGGCATCGCGCTCACGGGGCAGACGCAGGAGGACCGCGCGGTCGGCGGCGCGCACGTGAGCCCGCGCTTTCTGTCCAAGGTCATGGGCAACATGACGGCGGCGCAGTTCGCCATCCTGCACAGGATCACCGGCCCGAGCCTCACGCTCTCGACGGCCTGCGCCTCCGGCGGCGACGCCGTGCTGACGGCCGCGATGCTGCTGCGCGGCGGCATGGCCGACGCCATGGTCGTCATGGCGGGCGAGGCCGCGGAGAGTCCGCTCGTCATCGAGAGCCTCGTCCGCGCGGGCGCGCTGTCGAAAACCGGCAGCAGCCGCCCGTTCGACAAAAACCGCGACGGCTTCGTGATCGGCGAGGGCGGCGGCGCGCTCGTCCTGGAGACCGAGACCCACGCGAACGCCCGCGGCGCGGTCATCCTGGCGGAGCTGCTGGGCGGCGCGTGCAACTGCGACGCCTACCACCCCGTTTCGCCCGAGCCCGACGGACTCGGCGCGGCCGCGTGCATGCGCCTGGCGCTCTCGGACGCGGACCTCGCGCCCGGACAGATCGGCTACCTCAACGCCCACGGCACCGCCACCCTGGCCGGCGACGCAGCGGAGGTCAAGGCCATCCGCGCCGTGTTCGGCAGCCGCCCGCCCCGCATCAGCTCCACCAAGGGCGCGACCGGCCACATGATGGGGGCCGGCGGCATCACGGAGCTGATCGCCTGCGTCAAGGCCGTCGGGACCGGTATCCTGCCCCCGACGCTGGGGCTGCTCGAGCCGGAGTCGGATCTGCCGTTCGTGGCGGAGACGGCGCAGCGCGAGCGGGTCTGCGCCGCCATGTCGAACGCGCTCGGCTTCGGCGGACAAAATTCCTGCCTGATCGTGGGGAAATACGGGAGGTAAGTATGGCTTACACCTATGACGCCGAGGCGTTCCGCCCGGTGTTTGAAGAAAATTTCACCTGGATAAACGGCTTTCTGCGCAACGTGCGCCGGTCGAAGGACCGGCCCGCGCTCATCGACCCGCCCACCGGCCGCGTCTGGACGTACCGGACGCTCAACGAGGACGCGAACCGGCTGGCCAACGCGCTCGCCGCGCGCGGTGTGGGGAAAAACGAACTGGTGTTCTACCAGCTCCCCAATTCGCCGGCGTTTGTGTTCTGCTATCTCGCGCCGCAGAAGCTCGGCGCCGTCAACTGCCCGGCAAACTACAACCTCTCCCCCGGCGAGACGGCGAGGCTGCTGAGCCACGACCGGCCGAAGGTCTACGTCTACGACTGCGACTATGCGGCCGTTTCGCAGCAGGCGCTCGCGCTCTCGTCGTGGAAGCCCGCGCTGATCCTGGCTGTGGACAGCCGTCATGAACGGCCGGCGCTGCCGGAGGGGCACGTCTTTTTCGATGAGCTGACCGCGGACGCGGCCTGCACGGAGCCGGCGCGGGAGCCGGCGAACCTCTACGACGAGGTCACGCGGATGTACACCTCCGGCACGACGGGCCTCGCCAAGGGCATCCCGTCGAACAACGTGACCGAGGTGCTCTCCGCGCACGACGTCATCATGCACTTCCCGCTCAACCCCCTGGACGTGACGATGAACATGACGCCCTGGTTCCACCGGGGCGGCCTGCACTCCGGCGGCCTGACGCCGACGCTCTACGCGGGCGGCTGCTGCGTCGTGCTGCGGATGTTCAGCGCGAAGACCTGCCTGGAGTACGCGCAGACGTACGGCGTGACGTTCCTCGTCGGCGTCCCGGCGGTGCTCGCGAATCTCGCGGCGCGGCAGGAGCGGCATCCGGTCAGCCTGCCCGCGCTCAAGGGCATCGTCACCATGGGCAGCCCCCTCGAGCGCGAGGCGTGCATCCGCTTCCAGCGCCTGCTGACGCCCAACATCTTCAACGGCTACGGCACGACCGAGACCTTCTGGAACAGCTTCCTGCGCCCCTACGAGCTGCCGGAGATGGCCGGCACGGCCGGCCGCTCCTGCACCGACGACGAGGTGCGCGTCGTGCGCGTGTACGCGGACGGCCGCCGCGCCGAGCCGGACGACACCGTGCCGACGGACGGCAAAACCACGGGCGAGATCATCATTTTCTCCTGCTGCAAGTCGGTGCTCAGCTACCACGACAACCCGGAGCTGACGGCCGAGAAATACTACAAGGGCTGGCTGTACACGCACGACCTCGGCACCTGGGACGAGCGCCAGTTCATCACCGTCGCCGGACGGAAGGACGACATGCTCATCAGCATGGGGGAGAACATCTACCCCGCGCAGGTCGAGGAGGTGCTCTGCCGCTGCCCCGGCGTCCGGGACTGCATCGTGACCGGCGTGCCCGACGCCGGCCGGGGCGAGGCCGTCGCGGCCTACGTCGTGCCGGACGGCTCGCAGCTCACCGTGCAGGCGCTCAACCACTACTGCGTGACGAGCCCGGACCTGCCCGCCTGCAAGGTGCCGCGCTACTACGCGTTCGTCGAGACGCTGCCCTACACCGCCACCGGCAAAAAACAGCACTTTGTCCTCCGCGCCCGCGCGCCGGAGGATCAGAAAAGCGGCCTGCTGAAAAGGCCGTAGCGCACGCAGGCCCGCAAAAATCGTCTGATTTTTGCGGGCTTTGCCGCGCCGCGGGCGGGATTTTCCGGGGGCCGCCGGCCTCCGGCGGCGGCGGCGCAAATATTTTCGCTTCGGCCGGGAATCTCCTGTACAAATCAGAACCCGTCTGTTATAATATAAATAACTATGACCACCGCTTTTTGGCGATGCAGAAAGGTCGTGTGTGAATTGTCCGGATTGTCCGCTGTTGTTTTCATCCCCGACGATACCGCGAAAACAGGCTACAGCCGCCCGATGATGCTGCAGAACATCATGGGTACGCCGCTTCTCGGCTGGCTGGCCGCCTCTTTGATCGCGGGGGGCGTCGGGCGTTTTTTTCTTGTCTGCCATGAGCGGTTCAAGCGCGAGGCCTGCGCCTGCATCCCGGACGATCTGGAGCTGCTCTGCCCGACCGCCGAGACCACGTCCGACCAGCTGCACGTGTTTCTCTCCACAGCCGACGCCTCCGAGGAGGACATCATCGTCGTGACCGGCCCCGCCGTCATCCTGCCCTACGCCGCCGACGAATCGCAGTTCGAGGCGGAGCCGCTTGCCAGCAACGTCAGCTCCGTGAGCCGCAAAACGCTCATGGACGCGCTCGACGACAAGTTCATCTTCACCGACTTCCTCAAGGACCACGGCGTGCCCTACACCGACCGCGACGGCGTGTATTCCATCTCCGGCCTGCAGGAGCTGACCGACTGGCAGCCGGTGCTCAACCGCGCGAACCTCACGCGGCTCTCCCAGCAGGGCGTGGAGATCTGGGACTACGGCGCGACCTATATCGACCCCTCCGTCTCCATCGGCGTCGGCACCGCGATTTTGCCGGGGACGATCCTGCGCGGGCAGACCTCCATCGGCAAAAACTGCACCATCGGCCCGAACAGCTATCTGGAAAACACGAAGGTCGGCGACGATTCCGCCGTCAACGCCTCGCAGATCTATAACTCCACCGTCGGCTACGACACGCACGTCGGCCCGTTCGCCTACGTGCGGCCGGGTTCCGCGATCGGCAACAGCATCAAGATCGGCGACTTCGTCGAGGTGAAGAACTCCGTCATCGGCGACGGCACGAAGATCTCGCATCTGACCTACGTGGGCGACAGCGACGTCGGCAAAAACTGCAACTTCGGCTGCGGCACCGTCACGGTCAACTACGACCGCGCCAAGAAATTCCGCACCGTCATCGAGGACAACGCCTTCATCGGCTGCAACACGAACCTCGTCGCCCCCGTCACCGTGGGCGAGGGCGCCTACATCGCCGCCGGCTCCACGATCACCGACGACATTCCCGCCATGGCCCTCGCCATCGCCCGCGCCCGCCAGCAGAACAAAAAGGACTGGTCCGGCAAGCACAAGCTCAAGGAAAAATAAGCGCAGGTTCTTTTTCCCTTCGTTTCCCGCGGCGGATGCCGTTTATGATAGGGCAATCCCGCACAATTCCAGGCGCGGAATTGCGCCGTCCGATTTTTCGTCAGAGGCGTCAAAAGCGCGGCGAATCCTTCGCGGCTTCGCGGGCATTTTTGGCGCGCAGGACGGGAACGCTGCAAGCAAGACCGCGCCGAACGCGTCAGCCGCGAAATGTGCGGTGCTGCCATAGATGAACAGAGATTAGAGAGGTATGTACAAATGATTTCTCATGGTAAAAACGTCAAGGTATTCTGTGCCAACGCCAACCGGCCGTTTGCCGAGGGCGTGTGCCGCAAGCTGTGGCTGCCTCTGGGCGACTGCACCGTTACGACCTTCGCCGACGGCGAGGTGTCCGTCACCATCAACGAGTCCGTGCGCGGCTCCGACGTTTTCCTCGTCCAGTCCACCTGCAAGCCCGTGAACAACAACCTCATGGAGCTGCTCATCATGATCGACGCCTGCAAGCGCGCCTCCGCCGGCCGCATCACCGCCGTCATTCCGTATTTCGGCTACGCCCGCCAGGACCGCAAGGCCAAGGGCCGCGACCCCATCTCCGCCAAGCTGGTCGCCAACATGATCGAGGCCGCCGGCGCCGACCGCGTGCTCACGATGGACCTGCACGCCGCCCAGATTCAGGGCTTCTTCGACATCCCCGTGGACAACCTGCTCGGCCACAACGTGTTCGTCAAATACTTCCTCGACAAGCTCGAGCGTCCCGAGGACATGGTCGTCGTCTCGCCCGACGTCGGCTCCGTCGCCCGCGCGCGGACCTTCGCCAACAAGATGGGCATGGGCCTGGCCATCGTGGACAAGCGCCGCGAGAAGGCCAACCAGTGCGAGGTCATGAACGTCATCGGCGACGTCGCCGGCCGCCGCTGCATCCTCTTCGACGACATGGTGGACACCGCCGGCTCCCTCTGCGGCGCGGCCAAGGCCATCGTCGCCAAGGGCGCCACCGAGGTCTCCGCCTGCGCCACGCACGGCGTCCTGTCCGGCGCGGCCTGCCAGCGCATCGACGAGAGCCCGCTGCGCGAGCTGACCCTGCTCAACACGATCCCGGCGCCGGAAAACCTCTCCGAGAAGATCCACTACGTGGACGTTTCCCCGGTGTTCGCCGAGGCCATCCAGCGGATCTACGAAGAGAACTCCATGTCCGCCCTGTTCTGAGCCGATGCTGTTCGCGCGCAAAAGCACCGTCGACTGGATGCTCGTGGGACTCGGCAATCCGGGCGCGGAATACGACAAATCCCGGCACAACACCGGCTTTCACGCGCTGGAGAAGCTGGCCGGTCAGCTCGGCGTCCGCGTGGAGAAGCGCAAGTTTCAGGCGCTGTACGCGCTGGCCGACTGCGGCGGACAAAAGCTTCTGCTGCTCGAGCCGCAGACGTATATGAACGCCTCGGGCCTCGCCGTGCGCCAGGCGGCCGACTACTATAAAATCCCGCCCGAGCGCATCCTTGCGCTCTTCGACGACGTGTCGCTTCCGGTCGGACGCATCCGCGTCCGGCCGTCCGGCTCCGCCGGCGGGCACAACGGCGTCAAGTCCCTCATCGCCAGTCTCGGCACCGAAACGTTCCCCCGCGTCAAGATCGGCGTCGGCGAGAAGCCGCGCCCCGATTACGACCTGGCCGACTGGGTGCTCGGGAGCCTCGCCAAATCCGACCTGCCCGCCTACGAGGATTCCCTCGCCCGCGCCGCCGAGGCCGCGCTGTACGTCCTCGGCCACGGCTGCGAGGCCGCGGAATCGAAATTCAACGGAATCAAATAATGCGTGCAAAGTGAAGAAATCGCGAAGCGATTTCGCAAGGCTTCACTTGCCGCAAACCTTACGGATAGGGGGGTTCTCCCCACTATCCGCAATGGCTGTCGCGGCTATATTCCATATTTTTCCAAATCAGGAGCGTTCATGAACATTTTACTCGAATCCCTGCGGCCGCTGCCCGAATACGGGGCGCTGCAGAAGGCACTGGAGGCGCGGCAGGCGGTCGCAGTGTCCGGCGTGGGCGAGATGACGCGCAGCCATCTCGTCGCCTCCGTGCGCGCCGACTCCGGCCGGCCGGCGCTCGTCGTATGCCAGGACGAGACGGCGGCGCGGCGCGTGCAGCAGGAGCTGGCCGCCTTTCTGGGGCAGACGCCGCCCATCCTGCCGGGGCGCGAGCTGACCTTTTACGATGCCGCGGGCGTCTCGCGCGGCTGGGAGCAGCAGCGGCTGCGGCTTCTGTACGAGCTGGGACAGGGCCGCGTGCCGGTGCTCGTGGCGGGGCTGGACGCGCTGACGCTGCGCACGATGCCGAAATCGGCGCTCTTCGGCGCGGCGATCACGCTGAAGCCCGGCGCGAGCTACGATCTGGACGAGCTGACCGGGAAACTCGCGCGCGCGGGCTACACGCGCGCGTCCCTGGTCGAGGGCGTGGGCCAGTTCGCGCTGCGCGGCGGCATCCTCGACGTGTACTCGCCGGCCTGCGACAGCCCCGTGCGCGCCGAATTCTTCGGCGACGAGCTGGACGCGATGGGCTTTTTCGACCCCATCACGCAGCGGCGCACCGAAAACGCCGACGAGGCGGTGCTCCTGCCCGTGGCCGAGACGGTGCCGGGCCTGCACCCGGCGGGACTGGCCGGGCTGACGGACGAGCTGAACGCGCTGATCGCGCGGCAGCGGCGGCGCAAGACGCCGAACACAGCCCTGCTCGAGACGCTGACGCGCGACGCGGAGGCGCTCCAGAACGAAGCGCTTTTCCCCGCCGCCGACCGGTATATGGCGCTCATCTATCCCGAATTCACCACGGCCGCGGACTATATCTCCCAGGACGCGGACGTGTTTTTCTGCGACCACGGCAACCTCGCGCGCGAGGCGAAGGCGCGCACGGAGGAATTCGGCCTGGCGCTCGACGCGGCGCTGGAGTCGGGGCTGCTGGCGGGCGAGCTGTGCGAGTTCGTGTGCTCGCTCGAGGAGCTGTGCCGGCGCTTCCGGAGCCGGGGCGCGGCGTATCTCGACAGCTTTCTGTCGGCGCAGTATCCCGAGACGCTGCCGCCCAAACAGATTCTCAGCGTCACGGCGCGGCAGCTGCCCGGCTACGGCGGCAGCCTCGACGCCGCCGTGCAGGACCTGAAGCACTACCAGAAAAACGACTACCGCTCGCTCGTGCTCTGCGGCGGGCGGCGGCGCGGCGAAATCCTGCAGCAGCTGCTGCAGAAGGAGGGCGTGGAGGCGCTTCTGGCCTTCCCGGCCCAAAAGCTGCCCCAGCCGGGGCAGATTCTCATTACGGACGGCAGCCTGCCCGCGGGCATGGAGTATCCGGAGCTGAAGCTGGCCGTTCTGACCGAGGGCCAGCTGCTGGCCCGGCAGGAGCGGAAGCCGGCCGCGCGCAAAAAGGCCACGAACCGGCAGAAGCTCGACTCGTTCACCGATCTCACGCCGGGCGATCTCGTCGTGCACGAGCACCACGGCATCGGCCGCTACGTCGGGATGGAGCAGATGAAGGTCGGCGGCGCGGTCAAGGACTATGTGAAGATCGCCTACCAGGGGACCGACTGCCTCTACGTGCCGGCGACGCAGCTCGACCTCGTGAGCAAATACATCGGCTCCGGCGGCGAGGACGCGCCCGTGCGGCTGAGCAAGCTCGGCGGCGACCAGTGGCAGAAGGCCAAGGCGCGGGCCAAGGGCGCGGCGAAGGACCTGGCGAAGGGGCTCATCCAGCTCTACGCCGAGCGCAAGCGGCGCCCCGGCTTCGCGTTCGCGGCGGATTCGCCATGGCAGAAGGAGTTCGAGGAGAGCTTCGAGTACGCCGAAACGGACGACCAGCTCCGCTGCATCGGCGAGATCAAGAAGGACATGGAATCGCCCGCGCCGATGGACCGGCTGCTCTGCGGCGACGTGGGCTTCGGCAAGACCGAGGTGGCCCTGCGCGCGGCGATGAAGTGCATGCTCGACGGCAAGCAGGTCGCCATCCTCGTGCCGACGACGGTGCTCGCGCAGCAGCACTACGTCACGGCGATGAACCGGTTCCGCTCGTTCCCCGTCACGATCGACGTGCTCTCGCGCTTCCGCACGCCCGCGCAGCAGAAAAAGACGCTGTTCGACCTCGAGACGGGCAAGCTCGACCTCGTCATCGGCACGCACAAGCTGCTGCAGAAGAGCGTGCACTTCAAGGATCTCGGCCTGCTCATCGTGGACGAGGAGCAGCGCTTCGGCGTGAGCCACAAGGAGCGGCTGAAGGAACTTTCCGCCGGCGTGGACGTCTTAACACTGTCCGCGACGCCGATTCCGCGCACCCTGAACATGGCGCTTTCCGGCCTGCGCGACATGTCCACCATCGAGGAGCCGCCGCAGGACCGCTATCCCGTGCAGACCTTCGTGCTCGAGTATTCCGAGCGCGTGCTCGACGCCGCGATCCGGCGCGAGCTCGAGCGCGGCGGACAGGTCTATTACCTGCACAACCGCGTCGAGTCCATCGACTCGTGCGCCGCGCGGCTCAAGGAGCGCTTCCCGGAGGCGGAGCTGGCCGCGGCGCACGGAAAAATGAACGAGGAGCAGCTCTCGGACGTGATGCAGCGCATGGCGTCCGGCGAGGTGCAGCTGCTCGTGTGCACCACGATCATCGAAACGGGCATCGACATCCCGAACGTCAACACGCTCATCATCGAGGACGCCGACCGGCTCGGCCTGTCGCAGCTCCACCAGCTGCGCGGGCGCGTCGGCCGCTCGAGCCGGCACGCGTTCGCCTACCTCACCTTCCGCCGGGGCAAGGTGCTCTCGGAGATCGCGGAAAAGCGGCTCTCCGCCATCCGCGAATACGCGGAATTCGGCTCCGGCTTCAAGATCGCGATGCGCGACCTCGAGATCCGCGGCGCGGGCGACCTTTTGGGCGCGGAGCAGTCCGGGCACATGATGTCCGTCGGCTACGACCTGTATCTGAAGCTGCTGGAGGAGGCCGTGCTCGAGGAGCGCGGCGACGCCGTGCCGGAGCCGGAGTGCACCGCCGACCTCGACATCACCGCGAACATCGCCAAGGACTACGTTCCGTCCGGCGAGCAGCGGATGGACCTCTACCGCCGCATGGCGGCCATCCGCACGCGCGAGGACGCCGACGAGCTGCTCGACGAGATCGTGGACCGCTTCGGCGACGCGCCGAAGGGCGTCCTGAACCTCATCGACGTGGCGCTGCTGCGCGCGAAGGCCGCGGCGGCCGGCGTCACGGAGCTGCGGCAGAAGGACGACGCGCTGCTGCTGACGCTCTCGACGCTGGATTTCGCCGCCGTCTCCGGCGTGTGCGCGGAGGCCGCGCTCAAGGGCCGGGTCTTTTTCTCGGCGGGCAGGAATCCCATGCTCACGGTGAAGCTCCGCCGGGACGACGACCCGCTGAAGCTGGCAAAACAGACGGTTTCGCTCTATTCCTCGTTCCGGCTGGCCGAAGGCGCTGTCAAATCTTAATACATTTTCAGGATTTCCGGGCCGTTTCTTGTCGGAATTAACCTTGCAAAATCGGGGCTCATCCCGTATAATGTAGGATACCGTTGTTATCTGCTGCCGCAATTGACACACTTGCAGGGCCTGCGCCCGCGGGCGCAGGAATCGATAGAATGGAACTCTTTTTTGAACAGGGCCGGCGGCCGGTTCAAAAACGCTGGGAGGGGAGCATTATCAGAAAAAAAGGCAGATTCGAGGCAGGCCGCGCGGGGCATGAGACGCCCGAGCGCGAAGCGGCTCCGAGGGAATATACGAAAAAAGCCGAAAAGGCGGCTCCGAAGCCGGCCGGCTCCGGCAAAAAGGGCCTGTCCGGCGGAGCCAGAGCGGCCATCATCGCGCTGAGCGTGGTGCTGCTGGCCGCGCTCGCGGTGTGCGCCTACGGCTTCTCAATTGAAAACAAGAGCACGATTTTCCCGAACGTCTACATCGCCGGCATCAACGTCGGCGGCATGACCAGGGAGGAGGCCAAGGCCGCGGTGGAGAAGAGCGTCTCCGACAGCTACACCTCCGACACCCTGACCGTCACCCTGCCCGACCGCACGATCTCGTTCGACCCCACCGTGACGCACGTCGCGCTCAACTCCGACGAGGCCGTGGACGAGGCCATGCGCTACGGCCGCAGCGGCGGCCCGATCGCCGCCGTGCTGACCTACCGCTCCGCCAAGACGAACGAGCACAGCGTGAGTCTCGAGTCGAGCCTCAATCTCGACACCGACTACATCCGCAAGACGATCGACGACACCGCCGCGGCGGTCAAGAGCGATCTCGTCCAGCCGCAGGTCTCCGTCGACGAGTCGGCCGGCACCATCACCGTTGTGACGGGCTCTCCCGCCGTGACGCTCGACGCCGACAAGCTCTATGAGACGGTCATCCAGCGCTTCAGCGACAACAACTTCTCCGAGCTGCGCTTCGCCTACGACAGCACGGCTTGCGATCCCGTCGATCTGCAGGCGTACTACGACAAGTACGGCAAGGAAATGAAGGACGCCTACTACGACGAGAAGACCCACGCGCTCGTCGAGGAGGTCAAGGGCTACGGCTTCGACGTGGAATACTACACGCAGCAGCTCGCCCTGGCCGATCCCGGCAGCACCGTCGTCATCCAGATGCAGGACATGGCGCCCAAGGTCACGCTCGAGGAGCTCAAAAAGACCTACTTCTCCTACACGCTGGCCGCGTTCTCCAGCAAATACGTCTACAACAGCAACCGCACCAACAACCTGACGCTCGCCTGCAAGGCGATCAACGGCACGGTGCTCAACCCCGGCGAGGAATTCTCGTTCAACAACGTCGTCGGCGAGCGCACGGCGGCCAAGGGATATCTGGCGGCCATCGTCTACCAGACGGGCGGCGTGTCCACCCCGGAGCTGGGCGGCGGCGTGTGCCAGGTGGCCTCGACGATCTACTACTGCACGCTGCTGTCCGATCTCGACGTCACGGAGCGCTACCCGCACATGTTCGTCGTCACCTACGTTCCGGAGGGCATGGACGCCACCGTCTACTGGGGCAGCGCGGACTTCAAGTTTAAAAACTCGACCAAGTACCCCCTGCGCGTCGACGCCAACGTCGCCAACGGCTGCGTGAACATCGCGCTCGTCGGCACGAAGGAGGAGCACGACTGGTCCAAGATCACCATGAGCAACAAGCTCCTGTCCACAACGCAGTGGAAGGTCAAGAACCAGGACGGCGTCTATCTGACCGTGAACGGCAGCCTCGCCACCGACGCCAACGGCAACAAGTACAACGTCGGCTCGGTCACGCAGAGCCCGCACACCGGCTATTCGTACATGTCCTACCGCCACTTCCTCGACGCCAGCGGCAAGGAGATCTCCTCCGAGACCGTCGCCAAGAGCGACTACATCTCGCTCGACGAGATCGTCCAGACCACGCCCTACGTGGAGCCCACGCCGACCGAGCCCACCACGCCGACCGAGCCCGTCGATCCGTCCGTCACGCCCGGTGAGAACACCGGCGGCGACACCGGCGGAAACACCGGCGGCGATTCCGGAGACATCTGGCCGTAATCACCAGGCTGATGGGGCCGCTGCAAAATGCTGTGCATTTTGCGGCGGCCCCCGTTTTTATGCCGCCCCGGCGGGAGCTGTTCATATCGTCGAAACATTCTGGCGGCTATTTCTCCCGTTTTTGCGGAAAAACCGGAAAAATCGCTGTCTTTATCCACATTTCCACACACTTGTCCACAGCATGAGACACGCCGGCAAAGTTTCCCGGCCGCCCGGCCCTTCTTCGCGCGATTTTTCAGTCTGTTTTTTTTAAGATGGACGCAGCGTCGTGTGAAGAGGGGTTTTGCATGCCGAGGACAAGGACAAAGACGTTTCTGGACAGCGGGCGGGTGACGTTCGTGCCGGTCGCGGGCATCCGGCCCAACCCGGCGCAGCCGCGCCGCGTGTTCGAGCCGGCCGGTCTGCAGGAGCTCGCGCAGAGTATCGCGCAGTACGGCGTCCTGCAGCCGCTCACGGTGCGCCGGACGGCCGGCGGCCTGGAGCTGGTGGCCGGGGAGCGGCGGCTGCGCGCGGCCCGGCTCGCGGGGCTAAGCGAGGTGCCGTGCATCGTCGTCGCGGTCACGCCGGAGCAGTCCGGCATGCTGGCGCTGGTGGAGAACCTGCAGCGGCGCGATCTGGATTTCATCGAGGAGGCCGAGGGTCTGGCCCGGCTCATGCGCCTGTACGGGCTGAGCCAGGAGCAGGCCGCGCAGCGCGTGGGCAAGAGCCAGTCCGCCGTGGCGAACAAGCTGCGGCTGCTGCGCCTGCCGCCCGAGGTGCTCGCGTCGCTGCGCGCGGACGGCCTCACAGAGCGCCACGCGCGCGCGCTTCTAAAGCTGTCCGGCGCGGACGAGCAGCTCCGCGTGGCGGGTCTGGCCGCCGCCGGCGGCTGGACGGTCGCGCGGACGGAGCAGTATATCGAAGCGCAGACCCGGCCCGCGCCGCCCGCGAAGCGGGCGATGGGCCCGTTTTTGCTGCGCGACGCGCGCGTGTTTCTCAACGCCGTGCAGCACCAGCTCGAGCTGGCGCGCGCGGCGGGCGTCGCCGCCGGCTGCGAGCAGCGGGAGACCGACGGCGAGATCATCCTCACCATTCGGATTCCAAAGTAAAAACAAATATTTTATTGTAGAAAAAATAACTTTTTGGATTGAAAACCCCGGGAAATATGGTATAGTATATATTTGTCTCTGAAATCAAAAAAAATAGAAAGAAAGTTCAGGAAGAAGGCAGAAGTTGGCCTTTCTTCCGCAGGAAAGGGGTAAATCCATGTCTCACAAGTATCTGTATCTGTTCTCCGAGGGCAATGAAAACATGCGCGCGCTTTTGGGCGGCAAAGGCGCCAACCTGGCAGAGATGACCAATCTCGGCATGCCTGTCCCGCAGGGCTTCACCATCACCACCGAGGCCTGCACGCAGTACTACAAGGACGACCGCCAGATCAACGCTGAAATCGAGGCCGAGATCATGCAGTACGTCGAAACGCTCGAAGCGATGACCGGCAAGAAATTCGGCGACCTCTACAATCCCCTGCTCGTCTCCGTCCGTTCCGGCGCGCGCGCGTCCATGCCCGGCATGATGGACACCATCCTGAACCTCGGCCTCAACGACGAGGTCGTCGTCGCCTTCGCGAAAAAGACGAACAACCCCCGTTTTGCATACGATTCCTATCGCCGCTTCATCCAGATGTACTCCGACGTCGTCATGGAGGTCGGCAAAAAGTACTTTGAGCAGCTCATCGACGAGATGAAGGAAGCCCGCAACGTCAAGCTCGACACCGAGCTGACGGCCGACGACCTCAAGGAGCTGGCGGAGAAATTCAAGAAAGAATACCGTGAAAAGCTGGGCGAGGAGTTCCCGCAGGACCCGAAAATCCAGCTCATGGGCGCCATCAAGGCCGTGTTCCGCTCCTGGGACAACCCCCGCGCCATCTATTACCGCCGCATGAACGACATCCCCTCCGACTGGGGCACCGCCGTCAACGTGCAGTCGATGGTCTTCGGCAACACCGGCGACACCTCCGGCACCGGCGTCGCGTTCACGCGCAACCCCGCGACCGGCGAGAAGAAGCTGTTCGGCGAATTCCTGCTCAACGCCCAGGGCGAAGACGTCGTGGCGGGCGTGCGCACGCCGCAGACGATCGACCAGCTGGCCGACCTCATGCCCGAGGTGTACAAGCAGTTCACCGACATCTGCGCCAAGCTCGAATACCACTACCGCGACATGCAGGACATGGAGTTCACGATTGAAGACGGCAAGCTCTTCATGCTCCAGACCCGCAACGGCAAGCGCACCGCCGCCGCGGCCATGAAGATCGCCTGCGATCTCGTGGACGAGGGCATGATCTCCGAAAAAGAGGCCGTCTCCATGATCGAGCCGAAGAGCCTCGACGCGCTTCTGCACCCGACGTTCGATCAGGCCGCGCTCAAGAAGGCGAAGATCCTCGGCACCGGCCTGGCCGCCTCTCCCGGCGCCGCCTCCGGCAAGGTCGTCTTCACCGCCGAGACCGCGACCGACTGGGCCAAGAACGGCACCAAGGTCGTGCTCGTCCGGCTCGAGACCTCCCCCGAGGACATCGAGGGCATGCACTACGCGCAGGGCGTGCTGACCGTCCGCGGCGGCATGACCTCGCACGCGGCCGTCGTCGCGCGCGGCATGGGCACCTGCTGCGTGTCCGGCTGCGGCGCCATCAAGATCAGCGAGGAGAAGAAGGAATTCGAGCTCGGCGGCAGGCTCTTCAAGGAGGGCGACTACGTCTCCATCGACGGCTCCACCGGCAACATCTACGGCGAAAAGATCAAAACCGCCGCCGCGACCATCTCCGGCGACTTCAACCGCATCATGAACTGGGCTGACAAGTTCCGCAGCCTGCAGGTCCGCACGAACGCCGACACCCCGCACGACGCCGCGCAGGCCGCCGCGTTCGGCGCGGAGGGCATCGGCCTGTGCCGCACCGAGCACATGTTCTTCGAGGCGGACCGCATCCGCGCGATGCGCGAAATGATCGTCTCCGAGACCTCCGAGCAGCGCGAAAAGGCGCTGGAGAAGCTCGAGCCGATGCAGCAGGGCGACTTCGAGGCCATCTACGAGGCCATGAAGGGCCGTCCCGTCACCATCCGCCTGCTCGACCCGCCCCTGCACGAGTTCGTCCCGACCGACCCCAAGGACATCGCGGAGCTGGCCGCGGAGATGGGCCTCACGGTCGACCACCTCAACCAGGTCATCTCCGGCCTGCACGAGTTCAACCCCATGATGGGCCACCGCGGCTGCCGGCTCGACGTCACCTACCCCGAGATCGCCAAGATGCAGACCGCCGCGATCATCAAGGCGGCCCTGGCCGTCCGCTCCCGCCGTCCGGCGTGGCGGATCACCCCGGAGATCATGGTCCCGCTGGTGGGCGAGGTCAAGGAGCTGGCCTACGTCAAATCCGTCATCGATCAGGTCGCCAAAAAGCTCATCAGCGACGCAGGCTCCGACATGGAATACCTGGTCGGCACGATGATCGAGATCCCGCGCGCGGCTCTGACCGCCGACGCCATCGCCCAGGAGGCCATGTTCTTCTCCTTCGGCACGAACGACCTCACGCAGATGACCTTCGGCTTCTCGCGCGACGACGCGGGCAAGTTCCTCGCGTCCTACTACGACCGCAAGATCTACGAGTCCGACCCGTTCTCGAAGCTCGACCAGGCCGGCGTGGGCCGTCTGGTGCAGATGGCCTGCGACCTCGGCCGCAAGACCCGCCCCGACATCCACCTCGGCATCTGCGGCGAGCAGGGCGGCGATCCGTCCACCGTCGAGTTCTGCCACAACATCGGCCTGACCTACGTCTCCTGCAGCCCCTTCCGCGTCCCCATCGCGCGCCTGGCCGCCGCGCAGGCGAACATCAAAAATCCCCGTGTGACGCAGCACGACTGATCCACACGGCTCGGAATCACAGCAATAAAAGAGCGCCGCTTTTTAAGCGGCGCCCTTTTTTAGTCAAATACCACATATCAACGGATGCCGGAACGTCATCGGCAGCGGCCGTGAATCCCTGCAGAAAGCAGTTGGAGGCAGCATTGAAGCCGCCTGTTTTTACGGCGATCCGATTGCCCCGGGCTGCAATGAGGAGGGAAAGCTCAACGGGATTCCGCGCTTGGACTTGTGCGGCGCGGCCTCCCGGGAGATCCGGTTGGCCCGGTGCGTGAGCGCGCCGGAAAAAAACAGACGAACGCGAAAAAATCGTGCGCGCGCGGTTCAGGACGCGGGTGCACAAAAACGGATCGGAGGGGCGCCGGGTCCCCGCCTCGCATACGCGGAACACGGACCGCGCCTCCTCTCCGCGTCTAAGCGCCGTCCGACAGGTACATCCGCTCCAGCTCCCGCTTGGAGACCAGCATCTGCCCGGCCGTCCGGCGGCAGTAGCCGCACGCCGCGCAGTCCCGCCCGCAGCCGGACGTGCGGGCGAACCAGTCCTCCGGGAAGCGCGTCGCGTCGAGAATATGGCGCGCAAAGCGCCGGGAGTAGCTCGGCTCGGTCAGGTCGAAGAAGTTGCCGCTGTATTTTCCGCGGACGTACGCCGAGACCACCCGGCGGGGATTGGAGTGCATGCGGGTGGCGAGCTTCATCTCCGAAAAATACGGCTCGTAGCGCGCCGTGTCCTCCGGGCGGACCCAGCTCCCGCGCAGGAAAACCGCCGCGGCCTCCTCGTCGGAGAGGCGGTACATCAGGTCCCAGCAGGGGCTCGGGTAGTCGCCCATGGCGTTCGGGCTCCGGCTGATCTCCTCCTCGTGGGCCACCATGTTGTCGTGGAAGGTGTGGAACGGGCAGGTATAAAGGCAGCCGGAATTCGCCAGCAGCCGCAGCGTTTTCCCGTGCTTGCCGCACCAGTCCTTCAGGCGGGCGATGGTTCGGAAATCCCGGTTGTACTCGCGCTGGAGATAGTAGCCGTCGAAGTCGTCGCCGAGAAATTCCATCGCCTGCTCGGTGCCGATCCACATGTTGACGGAGGCCGTCACGCGGATGTCCGGAAACGCCTGCTTGACCACCTTCGCCACGAACGGTGAGGTCGTGGTGACGTCCGCAAGCTGCAGGGCGTCGGCGAGCCCGCCGACCTCTGCGAGGATCTGCTCGCGGAACGCCGGGGAGACCGCCGCGCCGGCATAGCAGTTGGCGTTGTAGAGAAGCGTCAGCGGCACGCCGAGCGAGCGGATATAGCCCAGCTCCTCCATCATGGCCGGACGCGCCTCCGGCTCGATCATCGAGCGCGCGCTGGCGTGCCCGGGCGCGGAGAAGTAGACGCTCGCGATGTGGTCGCGGTAGTCCCCGACGATCTCCGCGAGGCTGTCGTCCTCGTCGGGAAGCTGATAGCCGATGGAAAACTTCATGTGCTTCCCCTTACAGCAGCGTTTTATCGCTGCTCGTCTTCTGGCCGACGACGACGTCCGGGTAGAGCGAGCGGTCGATCTTCCAGTGCTTGAAGCCCTTTTCGCGGAATGGCGTCGTGAATTTCTTCGTGAGTCTGCCGGTCTTCTCCAGATGGTTGTAGCACTCTCGCATGCAGCCGCGCGCGCCCTCGATGGCGCTGCCGTGGCGCATGTAAAGCTCGATGCCGGTGGCCTTTTCGAGGACCGGACTGCCCATCCAGAGCTGGTTGTAGTCCTCCGGCTTGGTGCCGGTGGCGAGGAACGGGTTATAGTCCGGGTCGCCGCCGCGGTAGGCGATGGAGCAAGCTTTGAGGTCGATCTTGGCGAACTCGACGTCGTGGCCGGCGATCCGCATGTGGTCGGACTCGTTCATCGAGATGGCGTGGCCGGTGCAGCCGCGGACGCAGGACTTGCAGCGGTCGCAGATTTTGCCCTCGAAGATGGGGTCCGGCTCGAGCTCAGCCGTGGTGAGCAGGCACGCCAGGCGCTGGAGCGGGCCGAATTCCGGTGTCAGGAACAGTTTGCTCCAGCCGTACTCCCCCAGGCCCGCCGCGTAGGCGGCGACGCGCTGGTCGATCATCACGTCCGGGAAGGGCTTATCCGGCGAGACCGGCACGGAAACGGAGGGGTCCCCCGGCTCCTTGTCGAAGTACACGCTCGGGCGCAGGTAGATGTTGGGCAGCGGGACGGACTCGTAGCCCTCGTCCTCGAGGTAGCAGCACAGCTCGCGCAGCACGATCGGCCCGAAGACCTCGTTGATGCCGGCATAACCGAGCGCCGTATAGACGGAGAAGAACGTTCCCTCCTCGATGCCGCGCAGGTAGCCGCGCGGGATGCGGAACGCCAGCACGATGCAGCTTTTGGCCGTTGGCTGGATATAGCGCGGGTCCTGTTCCTTCGGAGCGCCCTCGAAGCGGTCCATGGAGGCGATGCCGCACAGATCCGCGCCGAGCTGCTTGGCCAGGCGCTTGATACCTTCCGATGTAACCATATGTTTTCCCCCTATGTGAGTTTCTGCGCGCGGCCTCTGCCGCCGCGGAAACGGTCTGATTCTATTATCACAGAAATTACGGGAAAAACAATTCGATTCGATATCAAAACATGCGATTCCTTATCATCTTTCGCGCCATCCGGGCCGAATCTGCCGTTTTTGCTTCGGTTCCGGCGCATGACGCCCCGGCGGCCGCTCAGAGCTCGCTCTCGTGCAGCGGGACGCCGCGCCGCCGCAGCGCCGTCTGCACCGCCGCCGCGTCCGGGGCGCCGGAGCGGTCCGTCAGCGCGGCGGCAAGGCCGGCGGCCTCGCCGGTGACGGCGCAGGCCGGGATGACGCGCACGTCGTCCCAGAAGTCGTCGCGCACCGAGATGCAGCGGCCCGCCGCGGTCAGATTCTCCGTCCGCGCGCCGCGCAGGCAGGAGAGCGGCAGCTCGTAGACCGGGCCGCGCCGCTTCCAGTCGCCGATCATGCCGACGCTGTCTTCCCGCCGGAGGGGGCCGTCCGGCTCCGCCGGCTCGGAAATGCCCGCGAGGCGGCGCGTCATGCGGAGCTGGGGGATCGAGGCGATCGCGGCGAGCTGATGCCCGGCGGCGAGCGGGCCGCCGCGCAGGAAGTCGTCGAGCAGCGCGCGGTGGGCGTCCTCGGAGAACGCCGTCGCCTCCTCGCAGGTCAGGCCCTCGTAGCGCCTGCCGCCGATGGGCGGCTCCTCGCCGCCGGTTTTGTATTTGTCGGGCTTGTCGCAGGCGCCGAGCGGCCGCAGGCGGAGTCCGCCCGCCTCCGCCGCGCTGTACCACGCGGCGAGGATGTTTTTCTGCCGGAGGACCGCCGTCCGCTCCCCGGCGAGCGCGCAGACGACGGCGTCGCCGCTCGCGTCCACGACGCTCTCCGCCGCGACCGCGCGGCGGCCCGAGCGGCTCTCGGTCAGGAGCGCCTCGACGCGCCCGTTCTCCACGGCGGCGCCGCAGACCTGCGTCCCGTAGAGAATCCGCACGCCGGCGTCCAGCAGGAGCCGTTCGGTCAGGATTGCGAACGCGCTCGGGTTGAAGGCGCATTCGTAGCGCGGCAGATCCTCCCCGGATCGGCCGGCGACGCGCTCAGGCCAGCGCAGCCGCTCCGCGCCGTCCGCGTCGAGCGAGAGCGAAAGGCGGAGCAGCTCCTCGGCGATGCCGAAGCTAACCTGCCGGCCCCGCCCGTCGCACAGCGGGAGATAGAGGGACACGAGCCCCAGCGTGGCCAGGCCGCCCGGGGCGTACTCGCGCTCGAGCAGCACGGTATCCGCGCCCGCGCGGGCTGCGGAGAGCGCCGCGGCGATCCCGGCGACGCCGCCGCCGACCACCGCGACCCGGCAGCGGGCGCAGACTGGGACCTCCCGCGCCGGCTCCCGCACAAAACGGCTATCCATACGCCACTCCTCACCACAGCTTCAGTGTCTTCTTCCGCAGCTCGGAGGGAGAGCACTGAAAGCGCGTTTTGAATATGACGGAAAAATGACTCAGCGAGGAATAGCCGATCGTGCCCGCGATCGTCTCGAACGGGAGGCTCGTGTTGCAGACGAGGTTGTAGGCGTAGCTCAGCCGCGCCTCGCGGACGTACTGCTGGGGCGTCTCGTTGATATACTTCCGGAACACGCGGCACAGCTGCGGCCGGGACATGTTCGCCAGACGCTGCAGCGCGCTCACGCCCTGCGCCAGGTTCTCCGCCTTTTTCATATCCTGCATGAGGTTGTTCAGCCAGATCGTGCTCGTGGCGCCGTAGACGGAGAAATAGGAGAGGTACGACTGGGAGAGCATGCCCAGAATCAGGCGGCACTGCATGTCGTACCGCTCCCGGCTGAGGAACTGCAGCTCCCGGAAGGACGAGAGCAGCACGCGCATCTGCGCGCTCTCAAACGGGCAGCGCACGCCGTCCCGGGCCTGCGCGGCGTACGTCTCCAGTCCGAACGCCTTCAGGAACGGCTCGGCCAGCGCGGCCGTGACCGAGAAGACGCAGGCCTCCAGCGACTCGGACTCGCGCACCGGCAGGTGCCGGTCGCCCGGGCGGATCATACAGACGTCCCCGCTGCGGGCAGGGTAGTTTTTTCCGTTGATCCGGTGCGTCAGCGTGCCGGAGAACAGAAGGACGAATTCGTAGAAATCGTGGGAGTGCTCGATGGGCGAAAAATCGCGGTTTTCCACGAAGACATAAAGAAAGCCGAGATCTTCCGGCCGAATCCAATCTTCGGTTTTGTAAACAGGATATTTTTGCGTCACATTTGTCACGCTCCCCGCCTCAAATGAATTTCCGCTATTTGGGAGCTCTGTTCGGCAGAAACGCCAAACGCGCTCCGCTCCTGCTTTCATAATATAGCAAAAATACAAGAAATCAAGAATTTCCACGCTTTGATTTTTCCATTATGGCAGAGCGGCTGAAAAATAACAATCCGATGTCTTATCGCAAATATTCGATTTCTTATCATCCTCCGGCAAAGCAGTTGATTTCCTCCGGGGGGCATGCTAAGGTCAAATCGTAACAAGCGGACACACAGGGGGATAGCAAGGTCGGGGATACAAAATTTTGCAAGGGGGAAATGCAACCATGAAAAAGATCGCTGTCATGCTGCTGGCGGGGCTGCTCCTGCTCAGCCTGGTCGCCTGCTCATCCGGAACCGCCGCGAAGACGACCGCCACCGCCGCGACGACCGCCTCGGAGACCACCGCTGCCGCGGCAGCCGCCTCGGGGAGCACCGCCGCCGCGGCTACCGCCTCGGGGAGCACCGCCGCCGCCAAGTCCATCAACCTGGGCCTCGCGAACATCAACGAAAAGGCCACCTTCGGCAAGCTCGTCAAGATGGGCTTTGAGAACGCCTGCAAAGCCAAGGGCTGGACGCTTACTTATATGGACAACAACTCCGACGGCGCGCAGGCCGTGCAGAACGCGGAGCTGTTGGTGCAGAACAAGGTCGACTTCATTGTGGACCTGAACGTGGACCAGTCCGTCGCCGACACGATCGTCGGCATCGTAGGCGACGCCAAGATCCCGATGCTGGCCGTCGATATCGCGATGGGCGACACACCGTTCTTCGGCTGCAACTCGCAGGCCATGGGCGAGCTGTCGGGCACCTACGCCTCCAAGTGGATTAAAGAGAACTGGAACGGCGAGCTGGACTACGCCGTATTCTTCACCGCCATCGCCTCCGGCGACGAGGTGCAGAAGCGCTGCCGCGCCGCGGGCGATGTGCTCAAGGCCGACGGCATCAAGATCGGCGAGACCGTCGAGATCGAGGCCCAGAACGACACCGCCGTCGCGCAGCAGCGCTTTGCGGACTTCCTGACCGCCCATCCCGACGCGAAAAAGATCGCCTGCTTCACCATCAACGAGAATCCCGCCACCGGCGCGCTGGCCGCCGCCATCACCGCCAACCGCGCGGACAACATGCGCATCTTCTCCTGCGGCGTCGGCTCGCAGTTCGTGGACACGCTCTACGAGGCCAAGGGCGACACCTCCTGGATCTCCAGCGTCGCGGTCTTCCCGGAGAAGTACGGCGAGCAGATCTGCAAGATCGTCGAGAACTACGAGAGCGGCACGCCGCTGGCGGCCGTGACCGACTGCGAGATGGCCAGCGTCGACTGGACCAACATTTCGCAGTATTATCCCGAGGACAATCTGCCCTGGGAGAAACTGAGCTGACCGGCCTTTCATCCGAAAAACAGGGAATCGAGCGGTGGCTCTGGTTAGAGACAACGTCACTAACCAGAGCCACGCGCGCTTGTCTCAGGACTGAGGTGAATCAATTGAACAAGGAATATTCCAGGGCGGACCATATCGCCTCGGACGAGGTCGTCATGGAGGCGGAGGGCATCAGCAAGTCCTTCCCGGGCGTCAGGGCGCTCAGCAGCGTCAGCGTCCGCATCCGCCGCGGCGAGGTCGTCGCCCTGCTCGGCGAAAACGGCGCGGGCAAATCCACGCTCATCAAGGTGCTCTCGGGCGTTTATCAGCCCGACGAGGGCACGATCCGGCTGGAGGGCCGCGAGGTCCGCTTTGCCCTCCCCATGGAGGCCCGCAGCGCCGGCATCGGCGTCATCCATCAGGAGCTCAACTACGTCGCCTCCGTGTCGGTCGCGGAGAACATCTACATGGGAAACATTCCCAAAAAGCACGGTCTGGTCGATTACAAGACCATGTACGCCGGCGCGGAGCAGATGATGGCACAGGTCGGCCTGCATCTGGACCCGCGCACGGCGATCGGCGGCTGCTCTGTGGCGCAGAAGCAGCTCATCGAGATTGCCAAGGCCGTCTCCAACCACGTCCGCGTCCTCATCATGGACGAGCCAACGTCCGCGCTCAACGACGTGGAGACGAAAAATCTTTTCCAGTTCATCCACAAGGCCGCCTCCGAGGGCGTGTCCATCTTTTATATCTCCCACAAGCTCGACGAGCTTTTCGAGGTCGCCGACCGCGTCGTCATCATCCGCGACGGCTGCGTGACCGGCGAGGTGATGATCCGGGACGCAACCAAGCGGATGCTGATCTCCCGCATGGTCGGCCGCGACCTGACCGACATGTACCCAAAGGTCGGCGCGCCCGCCGAGGAGACGATCCTCGAGGTGCGGGACCTGAAAACGTCGGCCCTGCGCGGCGTCAGCTTCACCGCGCGGCGCGGCGAGATCTTCGGCATCTACGGCCTGATGGGCTCAGGCCACCAGCAGATCGGCTCGGCGATCTTCGGCCAGGACATTCTGCTCGGCGGCGAGATTCTGGTGCGGGGGAAGCCCGTGAAGATCCGCGGCCCGAAGGACGCCATCCGCGCGGGCATCGCCTATGTGCCTGCTGAGCGGAAAACCGAGGGACTGGTGCTCAACCAGTCGGTGGCCGTCAACACGATGTCCGCCTACTACTCCAAGACCCATCCGTTTCTGCTCAGCCCGAGCCGCGACCGGGAGGTCACAGGCCGATGGATCCGCAGCCTCTCCACCAAAACGCCCTCCGCGCAGACGCTCGTCGAGAGCCTGTCGGGCGGCAATCAGCAGAAGGTCGTACTGGCCAAATGGCTCGAGCTCGAGCCGGACGTGCTGATTATGAACGAGCCGACGCGCGGCATCGACGTGGGCGCCAAGAGCGAGATCTACAAAATTCTCGACGGCCTGGTCGGCGAGGGCAAGTGCGTCGTCCTGATCACCTCGGAGATGCCGGAGCTGCTGGCGATGGCCGACCGCATCATGGTGATGTTCGAGGGCCGGGTTTCCGGCTTCCTGGAGGCGGGCGAGGCCACGCAGGAGTCGGTCGTACAATACGCGATCGGAGGATAAGGATATGGTGCAGACAAAAATCAAACGGCCGTCCGGCCTCGGCAATCTCTCCTCGCTGCTGACCGTTATCTGCGCGCTGGTGGCGGAGATCATCTTTTTTGCCTTTATCAACAAAAACTTCCTCACAATGAGGAATTTCCTGAATATTGGGCTCTACGCGGCCATCGTCGGATGCGTCTCGTGCTCGGTCACGTTCATCAACATCTCCGGCATGATCGACATCTCCGTCGGCTCGCAGATCGCGGTCGTCGGCATGGTGGCGGCGCTGGCGGCGGGGGCTGGGTTCTCCTGGCCCGTAATCGTCCTGATCTCGCTGGCCACGGGCGTTCTGTGCGGCGCGATCAACGGGTTCTTCATCACGGTTCTGAAGCTCAACGCCTTCATCACGACCATCGCCACGATGCAGACGTTCCGCGGCGTGGCGTATCTGCTTTCGGACGGCATGTCGCTGACGATCCCGAACACCGCGTTCAAGTTCATCGGCCGCGGCTATGTGCTGGGCATCCCCATGTCGCTGCTGATCATGCTGATCTCGTATCTTATGTTCCACTTTCTGTCGAAATACACCGTTTTCGGCCGCAACATCTACATGATCGGCGGCAACCCGCAGGCGAGCTTCCTGTCTGGCATCAGGGTCAATCCGCTGCGCTTCCGGCTGTACCTGCTCAACGGCTTCATGGCCGGCGTTTCCGGCATCCTGCTCGCCGCGCAGACCGGCGCGGGCATCCCGAACGCAGCCGCCAACTACAACATGACGGCGCTCTCGGCGGTCATTTTGGGCGGCGCGGCGCTGACGGGCGGCAAAGGCACAATTCTCGGGACGTTCCTCGGCTCGATGGTTCTGGCGGTGCTGCAGAACGGCATGAACATGATGAGCGTCGGCGCATACTGGCAGGACATCATCATCGGCCTCGTGCTGATTCTGTCGGTCTCCATCGACGCCGTCAAGGGCGGCTCGCTCAAAAGAAAACTCTGACCGCGCGGCGTTCGCGGCTGCGGTCGCACGGGGGTGCCGCACATCGCTGCGGTGCCCCCCGATTTTGTCCCCGGGGCGGGGAGAATTGCGGAGGAAGCCATGGAACCGATGGAACCGATGTTTTATCTGCGCGGGGAGGACGCCGGGGCCGACCTGCCGGAGAAGGTGTATCTCGAGCCGACCTCACGGTGCAATCTGCGCTGCTCGATCTGCTTCCGCCGGAGCTGGATCGGCGAGCGGGAGGGTGATATGAGCGCGGCGTGCTTCGCGCGCCTGCGCGAGCAGCTGCCGGAGATACCGGGCGTGCAGGAGGTTTTTTTCGGCGGCATGGGCGAGCCGCTGGCCCACCCGGACATCTGCGCCATGGCGGCGGCCTTTCCAACCCTGCGCGTGTCGCTGCTGACGAACGGCACGCTGCTCGACCGGGCGCGTTCGCGCGCGCTGCTGGACGCAGGGCTCTCGGAGCTTTGGGTCTCCCTGGACGGCTTCTGCGCGGAGACCGCCGAGCGCATTCAGCTCGGCGGCCGCTTTGCCCGCATTCGGGAGAACCTGCTGGCGTTCGGCGAGGAGCGGGCGGGCGGCCCGACAAAGCTGGGCGTCACGTTCGTCGTAACGCCGGAGAATGTCGGCGAGCTGGCGCGCATCGACGATTTTGCCGACGAGATGGGGGTAGACCTGCTCAACATCAGCCATATGATCCCCGGCGGGCCGACCCCGCGTGAGGCGTCGCTCTACGACCGGGCAGACATTCCGGTGGGGCGCATGCGGCGGCTGCGTGAGCCGCCCCCGGCGCCGCCGGCGCACGTCTGCCCGTTTGTGAGCCGGAACAGCGTGTTCGTGCGCTGGGACGGGGACGTAGCGCCGTGCATGCAGCTCCTGCACGGCTGTCATACCTATTTGGATGAGGAGGAGCGGACGATCACGCGCTTTTCCTACGGGAACGTCGGCAGCCGGACGCTGCTCGCGTGCTGGAACGACCCGGAGTACCGCGCGCTGCGGCGGCGCGTGCGGACGTTCTACTTTCCGTTCTGCACAGACTGCTGGGGCTGCCCGGACCGGAAGGAGAACCTGACCGACTGCTTCTGGGGCGAGGCGCCGACCTGCGGCGCCTGCCTGTGGTCCACGGGAAAGGTGTTCTGTCCGTGAGCCCGCCGAAGCGCGTCCCCGGGCCGGTTCCGGCGGTGCGCGGGCGGAGGTTTCTCGGGTTACAGCGATGCTGCGGTTGCGGGTCTCAACCGGACATTTTGCGGCAATTGTGCTGGATACGATCATGCAAGTGGCCGGCTGGCACAGACCGCTATCTCCTATGCGACGCTCCCGGACAACACGGACTGGCTCGACCCGGAATCTCGTCCGCGCTGCCGCACGGTATTTTTCCCCGGGCTCGCCGCCGAGCCGATGCTCGGCAAACTGGACCGGATCAAGATCAAATTCGGCCTTGTAGAATAGCAGCAAGAGACGCCGGCATCTTCATCGGAAGATGCCGGCATGAGTTTGTCAAAAAAGCCTCGCAGAGTTTGCGCCCGCAGGCGCAAAAAAATTGCAAATCCGCTTTTCCCGGCGGCTGGTACGTCGGGAAAAGCACTTTACAGCCCGCAAGTGTGGAATTTTCGCGTCTCACGCCGCGAAAATTATGCGCGCGGCGGGCTGCTTCTTTTTATCAAAGAAGGCTCATCGAGCCTTCTTTGACAGTCTGACGCCGGCATCTTCATCGGAAGATGCCGGCATCTCAGCATGTCAAAAAGCCTCGCATTCATCTGTCAATTAGAGTGCAAAACATAACTTCCGATTTGACCGGAAGTTACGGAAGGCGGCCTGATATTGCGGGGGGCGCATACAGAGCCGCGCAGGCGAACGTCAAAAATCCCCGTGCGACGCAGCACGACTGATTCCACACGGCTCGGAATCACAGCAATAAAAGAGCAGCCCGCTGCGCGCAGACGGCGCAAAAGGCGCCTTCTGAAAGTTTAACAAAGCAGGGCGCACCGATGCGCTCCTTTTCGGCACTTCTTACAGAATTATCGGCAGATTGCCGGATGGAAGTCTTGCGTTTTGTATTGGTAAATGATACACTAAAAAAAATTATACCCGGGAACAAACTGAATATATGTGCGTTTGTCAAGGCCCTGTCATTGCCCGATGCGGAACATGGAGGCGTTGCTCGCTTCGGTTCCGGGCCGGAAACAGCCGCTCTCCGGCAGTCTGGGAGCGGGAGTTTTTGTTCTATATTTCATAATTCGTGAAATATGCATGAATCGAGGCTTCCGGTAACGGATGAGATGGTTCGTCGGCAGGCACGGCGCTGCTGCCTGAAAACGGCGCTGAAAACACATCCGCGGAAATGCTTGCGCGGACGCGCCGGCCGGCCGAACCGCAGAACGAGCCGGTTTTCAGAACGCCCGGTCATTTTCGGCGGTGAAAGCCCCACGCTTTGCATTTTGTGTGTCCGCGCAAGATCTGTGAACGGAGGGAGTAGAAATGAGCCTCAGGACTCTTTTGCCCAGGGTCGGAAAGTGCGTGCGAATTCTGGCGCTGCTTCTGATGATTCTGCTTTTTATGCTTCCCGTCCATGCGGCCGACAGGACCGCCATTTCGATGTGGGTCTATCCGATCGGCGACTTCAGCGACCCGGATACCGTCGACGGCTTTATCCGGGCGTTTGAAAAGCAAAACCCGGAAATCTCCGTGAGCGTGGATTATCTGGATTACCAGGACGGCGACGACCAGGTCAGCGCCGCGCTTTCCGCCGGAACCGCGCCGGACGTGGTGATGGAGGGCCCGGAGCGGCTCGTCGCGAACTGGGGCGCGAAGGGGGTCATGGAGGATCTTTCGGATCTGTGGACCGCTTCGGCGCGCAGCGACATCGGCGCAAGCGGGCGCTACATCGAGGAGGCCTGCCGCGGCGCGGACGGCAGCTACTATGAATATCCGCTGTGCATGACGGCGCACTGCATGGCGATCAATTACGAAATGTTTGAACAGGCCGGCGCGCTGCAGTATCTGGACGTGACGCACCGGACATGGACAACGCAGAATTTTTTCAAGGCGTGCCGGGTGCTGGCGGATTCCGGACTCTGCCGGACGCCGGGCGTCGTCTACTGCGGCGGCCAGGGCGGCGACCAGGGCACGCGCGCCCTCGTCACAAACCTGTACGGCGCGCAGTTCACCAATGAAGCCCATACGAAATATACGATCAACAGCGCGGCCGGCGTGAAGGCGCTGGCGGCGCTGCAGACGGCGGCGGAGGAGGGCCTTCTTGCCTGCGGCGCCGACATGCAGGCCGCGGGCGAGCTGAAGCTTTTTACCGGCGGCGAAACGGCGATGACCTTTGCCTGGAATCCGTCCAACGCAAGCAGCTATGCCAGCGGCGTGGAGTTTACCCCGTTCGCGATGACCTTCCCGACCGATCAGGAAAAGCCCGCTCTCTGGAGCGGAATCTGGGGCTTCGGCATTTTCAAAAGCGGCGACGGCGCCCGTGTCGAAGCGGCAAAGAAGTGGATTCGGTTCCTGTGTGACGATGAACGGCAGGGGCGCGAAAGCGTGCGGGCCTCGAAGGTGTTTTCGGTCCGCGCCTCCTTCTCGGATGTTTACGACGGGACCCGGGAAGGGCAGCGAATGGCGGCGTACCGCGACATGCTGCAGTACGTCGGCGATTATGACAATGCGACGCCTGGCTGGGCGACGCAGCGGACGGTGTGGTGGAACATGCTGCAGCAGGTCTTCAGCGGGACCGATCCGCAGAAGGCCGCCGACTGGTATACGGATATTGCGAACGGCGCGATCAGCGGAACGACGCAGAAACCGGCGGCAGTTTCCCCGGATGCCGTAAAGAGAGTCCTTTTTATCAGTTCTTATTCGCTCAACGACGCCACCGTCCGCAAACAGATCGACGGCATACAGGCCGCGCTGGGGAACGACGTCTATCTTCATTTTGAATTCATGGATTCCGAATCGCTCAGCGACGAGGACTATGTGGCAAGCTTTTATCAGTACATCGTCTATAAATATTCGCAGCTGGACGGCCTCGGGGCGGTCATCGTCGGCGACGACAACGCCCTTCAGCTGGTCATCCGCTATCAAAACGGTTTTTTCCACGGCATCCCGGTGATCTATGAGTCGGTATGGAGCCGGACGCTGGCCGAGCTTGCGGATTCTCTCGGCATGACGGGCGTTCTGGGACGCAATACAATCATGGACAATCTCGACCTTGCCGTGAAAATGAATCCAAACGCGACCCGGATCCTGGCCATATCCGATCAGAGCGCGATCGGCCATGCCATGACCGCGCGTCTGCGGGCCGTTCGAAGCCGGTATGCGCCCATGGATGTGGAGATTCTCGACGCCTCCCAATTGTCCTCTTCGGCAATCGCAGAAAAGCTGGAGGCGGCGGACGGACACACCATCCTTCTTTTCCTGAGCTTCACGCGCGACGCCGCCGGAACGCCTTACACCGAGCAGAAATCCATCGGCTTCGTTGCATCCCGCGCGGGGACTCCGGCCTATACGCTCAACTGGCTTGGGAACGGCAGTCTCGGCGGGGTTGCGGCGGACGCGGCCGAAACCGGCCGGCGGGCCGGCGCGCTGGCCGCTGCTTTTCTGAACGGCTCGGTCCCCTCCGCGCCCCGGCAGTCCTCCGACGACATCCCGACTGTGACCTCGATCGATCTTGCCGTGCTGCACAAGTACGGGATGAACCGGCTCATGCTGCCGAAGGATGTGGTTTTCTACAACGACCTCAGCAGCCGGACCAGAATCCTGGTGATTATCGCCGTGCTCTGCTGCGGCATTCTGCTCCTTTGCCTGCTGCTGGTGCGTTTCCGGAAGGAGCGCAGCCGCATCCTGAAACGGGAAAACGAGCTTCGGCGAACCAGCGATCTGCTGAAAACAGAGGCGGAGATCGACGCCCTTACACAGGTCGGCAACCGGAGATTGTTTGAACGGGAGCTGCTGCGCACGATTCAGGCAAAGCGGCCGTTCACGCTTTATATGATCGACCTTGACGATTTCAAGAAAATCAACGACACCTTCGGGCATCCGGCGGGAGACGCCGTCCTGCATGAAACGGGACGCCGCCTGAACGCCCTGAAAACCAGAGCCTTCGTGCCGTACCGCTACGGCGGAGACGAATTCGCGGTCATGGAATTCGCCGAAAACGCGTCCGTTTCCGGCCATGCCGGGCCGGAGATCCAAAAGCTGTTCGTCCCGGAAGTTGTCACGGAGAACAGACGAATTCAGATCCACGTCAGTCTGGGCAGCGCGGATTATCCGTCGGACGCGGCCAGTCCGGAAGAATTGATGCACAATGCGGACCAGGCGCTGTATCTGGCAAAGACCAGCGGAAAAGACAAAGCGGTCAGGCACTGCGAGCGGAACGCGGGCAGGCCGCAGGAGAGGATGACACGATGAGAAGCAGGATACCCGCGTTCAGAATCATCGCCTGTTTTCTGGCGGCGATATGCCTGACGGCGCAGGCGGCTTTTCCGGCCTTTGCCGAGGAGAGCGGACGGCAGACGGTCAAAGTCGCCGTTCTGAACCATTCGATCTATGCAAATCAGGACGCCTCGGGGGCCTGGCGCGGACTGGATGTCGAGTGCATGATCAGCATTGCGCAAAAAGCGGGCTTTGATCTGCAGTTTATCGATTCGGCCACCGATCCGGATTACCTTGGCGGCCTGGACGACGGCAGATACGATATTGTCGCGGATGTCGTCGAAACGCCGGAAAGAGCGCGCCAATACCTCTTCACCGAGGAAGCGATCGGCAGCACGAGCTGCACGATGGCGGTGCGCGCCGACGACGACCGATGGGACTATGGGAATATCGAGCAAATCTCGCGGATGCGGGTCGGGGTGATCGCCTCCTATGCCAACAACGCCGCCTTCCGCGCCTGGTGCGCCGAGCACGACGTCGCGCCCGTCATCACGGAATACCGGGATATTGAGCAGATGACCGCCGCCCTGCTGGACAGGCAGATCGACGCGGAGGTGTACACCGCCGCTTACAGCACCGGTGATTCGGCGGGTCTGCGCACGGTCATGAAGCTTCTCCCGGAAAGCTTCTATTACGCGTTCCGCCTGGATAACACGGCCCTGAAAAACAAGGTGGACGACGCGCTGGCGCAGCTTCTCGCCACAAATCCGAACTTCCTGACAGATATGAAAAACAAATACGAGGAAGCATTCAGCGCGAACGATCTGCCGTTTTCAGCGGCCGAGAAAGAATACATCGCCGCGCATCCGCAGCTGACCGTTGCCATGATAAAGGGCGACGCGCCATATTACGTTGAAAATGCAGACGGAAGCGCCGGCGGGATCTTCCCGGATTATTACGCGCTGGTCGCGGAAAATACCGGTTTCCGGTTCCGGTATGCCGTGTACGATACGCAGCAGGATGCGATCGCGGCCGTAAAAAACGGCGAGGCGGACATTCTGGGCGTTTACAGCAGCGGGCTCATTTCGTCCCAGAAGGACGGGCTTGTGCTGACGGACAGCATCGCGGCGCTCAGCAGCATCCTGCTGACGAAATCCGGCTCCGGTTCGACGCAGATCAAAAGCATCGCCGTCAAGCTGCGCGCGCTCGGCTCTCTTTCCGCGAGCCTTGCCCAAACGTTTCCGGACGCGGAGCTGAAGGAATATGAGAACGCCGAGGCCTGCCGCCGCGCCCTTGAACGCGGCGAGGTGTCCGCCATGCTGATCGGCCTTCCCAGCGCTACCTGGATCATCAATCAGACCAATTCGGGCATTTACGACATTCGCCCCGTGGCAGGCGCCGTTTCCAACATGTGCGGCGCCGTCAGCAGCGGCAATCTGATCCTCTGTTCCATTTTGAACAAGCGCATCGCCATTACCAGAATCAGCTTTTCCGGAATCGTGACAAAGGATACGCTTCCCAAAAACGACCTGAGGACCATGATCGCGCGTGTTCCGCCCACATGGACGATCCTGATCTTTTCCGTGCTGCTGTGTCTGATCCTGTTTCTGGTCTGGACCATGATTTTGCTCCGCCGCCGCCAGAAGGAGCGCACGGCCGTGCTGACCGCGCAGGCGGAAACAGCGCGGCAGAGGCTGCAGGTGGAGACGATCGAAAAAAACGCGGAGGAGCGAAACCGCTTTTTTGCCAACATCAGTCATGATATGCGCACGCCGCTCAACGCCGTGATCGGCTTTTCGAACCTTGCCGAGAGCGAGGAGGCGCCCGGCCGAAAAAACGAGTACATTGCAAAAATCCGGATCGCGGGTCAGCTGCTGAATTCTCTGATCGACGATACGCTGACGCTCTCCAAGGCAAACAGCGGCAAATTCGTCCTTCATCCGGAGGAGGTCTCTACGGAGAAGGTCGGCAAGGCGATCGTAGAAACGATCCGTTTCGCGGCGGAAAAGAAGAACATCGCGCTTTCTGTCGACAAATCAGGCTATCGCCCGCGCGTGATTTTCGCGGATGCGCTGAACCTTCAGAAGCTTTTCCTGAATATCCTGTCCAACGCCGTCAAGTATACGCCGCCGGGCGGTCACGTATGGGTCGGGATCTGGGACGAGCCCGGCGATTCCGGCGATCCGACGCTGTGCTTTTCGATCAGGGACGACGGGATCGGCATCTCCGCAGAATTCCTCCCGCATATTTTCGAGCCCTTCAGCCAGGAAAAACGACCGGGCTATGAATCCGTGGGAACCGGGCTCGGGCTGTCGATCGTCAAGCAGCTTGTCGATCTGATGGGAGGGACAATCGAAGTACGCAGCGAGATCAACAAGGGCACGGAATTCATTGTCCGTCTCCAATTCCGGGAGGCTTCGGGCGGCTCCGCAAAAACGGAGGAAACAGCGGCTCTTTCCGCGGCGGACCTGAACGGCAGAAGGATTCTTCTGTGCGAGGACAACGAGCTGAACCGGGAAATTGCGGTCACGCTGCTGACAAAGCACGGCATGACTGTCGAGACCGCCGCGAACGGGCAGGAAGGCGTTCGGATGTTCCTCGCCTCCGCGCAGGGAACATTCGACGCGATCCTGATGGATCTGCGCATGCCCGTGATGGACGGCATCACGGCCGCCAAAACGATCCGCGCGCTCGATCGAACGGACGCGGGGACTGTGCCCATTCTCGCCATGACGGCGGACGCTTTTTCCGATGACGTTCAAAAGTGCCTGGACGCCGGGATGAACGGGCATCTCGCCAAGCCGATCGATCCGAAAAAGCTCTTTCAGACGCTTTTGCGCTGTATGGCTGAAAATTAAAGCAATCCCGCACAATGCAGCGTGCGGAATTGCCATCATGACATGGAAGAAGGTCCGGCTTTGAAAAGCCGGACCTTCTCAGACTGTCAAAGAAGGCTCGATGAGCCTTCTTTGATAAAAAGAAGCAGCCCGCCGCGCGCATAATTTTCGCGGCGTGAGACGCGAAAATTCCACACTTGCGGGCTGTAAAGTGCTTTTCCCGACGTACCAGCCGCCGGGAAAAGCGGATTTGCAATTTTTTTGCGCCTGCGGGCGCAAACTCTGCGAGGCTTTTTTGACAAACTCAGAAGGTCCGGCTTTGAAAAGCCGGACCTTCTTTGGCGCTGATAAGCATCCGAGGGACGCGCAGTCGTAAGTTGAAATCATGCGATCAGAAACGCTCAGGGCATCAGCGCCGGCGGATTACGGCGCGGGCTGTGCGGCGGAGGCGCCGAGGCGCCGGAGGAAGGACGGGTCCGGGCGCAGGCCGGCATGGCGCGCGGCCAGCAGCACCGCGCCGGCGTCGGGCTGCAGCAGCGGGCGCGTGAGCGCGATGCCCGCGGCGGCCAGCCGTCCGCGCAGCGGCGCGAGCAGCCGCTCGCCCATCCGGAACACGCCGCCGGAATACGTGCAGACGGCCGGATGCCGGAGCGCCAGCCGGCGGTCGAGCGCCAGCGCGAGCTGGCTCAGCTCCTCCGCCGCCCGGTCGGCCAGCGCCAGCGCGAACGGGTCCTTTTCCGCGGCGAGCTCTCCCGCCAGCACGGACAGGGACGCGACCCTGGTGCGGTCCATTCCCCACTGCTCCACGACCCGCGTGATGAGCTCGCTGTCCTCGCCCAGAGACAGGCTGCTGCGGACGCGGCCGTAGAGCGCGGTCCTGGCCGAGCGGCCGTCGCTCTGGCGCGTGAATTCGTGCAGCAGCTCCAGCGCCAGCCAGTAGCCGCTGCCCTCGTCGCTCCCGAGCAGCTGGTGCCAGCCGCCGCAGCGGGCGAAGCGGCCGGCCTCGTCGCGCGCGCAGCCGATGGAGCCGGTCCCGGCGATCAGGTGGATGCCCGCGCCCTCTCCGAGCGCGCCCGCCAGCGCGTTTTCGCAGTCGTTCCCGACCGCCGTCGGAATGCCGCCGGCGGCCAGCGCGACGGCCCGCTCGATGCGCGGGTTATCCGCCGCGACGTCTCCGTAGCCCGCGCAGGCCGCGAAGGCGGCCAGAATCTGCCCCGGCTCCGCGCCGGCCCCGCGCAGGCAGGCGTCGATCCCTTCCCGGAGCACCTGCGTCACCCCGCCGCAGCCGCACTGGAGGTAGTGGCAGGTCGGGCCCGTGTACGCCGCGGCGAGCTGTCCGTCCTGCGCCGCGAGCAGGAAGCGGGTCTTGGTCCCGCCGCCGTCAATTCCCAGCAGATACCGCATAGGCCGCTCACGCCGCCCCGGCTGCGGAAACCATCATCGTGTTCATGCTGTCGGTCTCCTTTCGGTCCTGTCGGCGGCTGTTACAGCGTCAGTCCGGAGACCGGATACGCGTGCCTGTGCGCATAGCCGGGCAGACCGAGAAAACGCATCAGATTGTCGCGGTAGATGCAGGCCCGGATCTGCTCCGGAACGCCGAGCTGCTCATAGAGACTGTCGTCCAGCGCCTTCCACGTCCGCACCCAGTCCACGTTGTAGTCCTCGACGGAGCAGTCGCTGCCGAAGAGGATGTTGTGCCCGGTGTCGTAGCCGACGCCGAACAGCTTCTCCATGAGCTCCCGCCGGTAGATCCGGGGCGTGCCGGGCGTCAGGTCCAGGAACATCTCCGCCGTGCAGTCGGGGTTCTGCAGCGCCGCGTTCAGGAATTTTCCGTACAGCGCGATGCACTCGTCGTGCCAGGGCCAGCCGCAGTGGGCGAGGGAGAACCGGAGCGACGGCACCCCGATGAGCGCCTCGAAGCCCAGCGGGCGGTTGTAGCGGCTGCTCACGCCGCCGTCCCACAGGATGCCGGAGTGGAAGATGACCGGGCGGCCGAGCGCCGCGATCGCGTGCAGCAGCTCCATGCAGGCGGGATCGTCCGGGTAGAAGCGGTCGCAGATGATCTTGAAGGCGCGGATGCCCGCGCCGGCGGCCTCCTCCGCCTTTTTGCAGGCGTCCTTTTCCAGCGGGTGGAGCCAGAGCGCGGGGAAGAGCGACGGGCTGTCCTTCGTCAGCGCCAGCACGTTGCGCAGGCGCTCGGGATAGGGCGCGCCGCCCGGAATCACGGCCTCCTCCGGCGGCTGCGAGAGGATCACGCCGCCGGATACGCCGGCGGCGCGGAGCCTGTCCTGCAGGCGCTCGGCCGAGAAGGAACCGCTTTCGAGGTGGATGTGCGTATCATAGATTCCCATGGCGCGCCTCCCCGGTCACAGACGGATGCAGGCGCAGAGGCCCTCGGGGCTGTCGGGATCGGCGCCGCGCGCGTCGGCGGTGAGGCAGGAGAGCAGCTGGCAGGTCAGGATGAGCGGGATGCCCGCGGCGATCCGGCAGAGCGGCCGGCCAAACCCGACGCCCACCGTTCCGGGGAAGCCCTCCGCCGGGCCGCCGCAGACCACGCAGGTGCAGCCCTTCGCGGTCACGTCGGCGAGCAGCGCGCGCTCGAGCGCGCTGTTGTCTCCGGTGACGGCCGCGATCACGAGCGTATCGCGGTCAAACAGGACCATCGGTCCGTGGCGGCAGTCCAGCAGATGATAGAAATTGCTCGGGACGCGGCAGATCTCCTTGAACGCCAGCGAGCCCTCCTCGCACAGGCCCGCGATTTCCGCGTCGCCCAGCACGACGGCCTGGCGGTACGGCAGCGCGGCGAGCGGCTCCAGAATGCTCTGCGCGCCGGCGAGAAACGCGTTCACGCCCGCGGCGGCCTCCGCGATGGAGCCGGCCCAGTCGTCCTGCCCGGCGAGCCGCGCGATCAGATACGCGCCCGCCGTGTACATTGCCGTCACGCTGCGGGTCTGGCAGACGCTGTAGTCGAACGCCCACGGCAGCTCGATGCAGAAGTCGCTGCTTCCGGCGAGCGTGCTTCCCGACGCGCAGCAGATGCCGAGCACGCGGAAGTGCGCGCCGCCCGCGCGCAGCGCCTCGAGCGCAAAGCTCATCTCGCTCGTCTCGCCCGATCTGGACAAAACCACGACCAGCGCGCCCTCGCAGACGGACCGGTAGGCGCCGCCGCGCAGCGCGGCGTCTCCCGACGACAGCGCACAGGCCGCGCCGCCGAAGGCCATGCGGGCGATCTGCGCCAGCGATTTCCCGACGGACAGGCTCGAGCCGGAGCCGAGCATCACGCAGCGCGAGAACGCGTCCGCGCCCAGCTGCGCCCGGATCGGCTCCAGGCAGCGGTCCACCTCGCCGAGCGTTCTGCACAGCGCGTCCTGCGTCGCGTGGATTTCCTCATATGTTCTGGACATTTGAATTCCTCCTAATGACGTTGTTCTTCCGGGGTGTCCCGCGTCGCGAAGGCGTAGGTCTCCAGACAGTCGCCGATGCGCGAGAGGATCAGCTCCTCCGGCTCCGGCCGCAGCGTTCCCCGCTGCACGAGGGCCGCCTGGACCGGCATGAACTGGGAGATCAGCGCGAAGGGGATCTCCGTTTTTTCCAGGTTATCGATCAGGCGGCGGATGGCCGCGGCGACCTCGGGGACGCTGAGATAGTAACGGCAGCGGTCCGAGAGCGAATACCGGCGGCAGTAGCTCCGGCGGTTCTCGCTGCCGGTGTAGTAGCCCTCCCAGTACCGGGGGTCGCGCAGCATCGCGCCCTCGAGCGTCTGCGGGAAGCGGGCGGGCTCCAGTCCGCTCTGCGGTCCGAGCAGAATCTGCTCGATGGAGGAGAGCGCGAACAGCGCCTCGCGCAGGTGGAACGTGAGCGCCGGGCCGACCTTCAAAATCGCCACGCCGTCCTCCACCATCTGCCGCAGAGCCCAGGCCGGCTGATAGTCGGTCGAGTGGCCCTCCAGCACGAGCCCCGGATGGCGCGCGGCCTCCTCCGTGAGCGCCGCGGCCGCGGCCCGATCGTACAGATGCACGCTGTGGTCGCCGAATTCCACGCCGGGCTGCGTGACGACCGCGACGACGCGATCCCACCAGTCGGCCAGACCGGCCGCGCAGAACGCCTGCCGGAACGTGTCGGCGGTCCGGGCGAGGTCCTCCGGACGCGTGACGCGCATCGGCTCGTCCTCTCCGGCCGTGCCGCCCGGCACGGGCACCTCGCTGCCGATGACCAGCACGGGCAGCGGCCCGCCGGCGGGCAGCGCCTCCCGGAGCGCCAGCACCAGGCGCACCGTGCGCGCGGCCGAGAGCTCCACGGGCAGCGGCGCGGCCGGATCGTCCCCGCCGAGGCGCATGGACGTGTCCAGATGCAGCTTGGCATAGCCCGCCGCCGCGAACCGGCGCACCAGCTCCTCCGCCTTGTGCATGGCCTGCTCCGCCGGCTCGTGCTTCCAGCAGAGCGGGCCGAGGTGGTCGCCGCCCAGCAGCAGCCCGCGTCCGCCGGCGCCCTCCCGGTCGGCCAGCCTCCGCACAAATACGGCAAAGTCGGCGGGCGTCATGCCGGTGTAGCCGCCGAACTGGTTCACCTGGTTGGCCGTCGCCTCGATGAGCGCCGGCACGCCGGCGCCCGCCGCGCCGCGCAGCGCCGCGCGGATGACGAAATCGTTCGAGGAACAGACCGAGACAATCCCGGCGCGGCGGCCCTGCCGCCGCCATTGCGGCAGCAGCATGAGTTCATTTTCTTCCATGGACGGGCTTCCTTTCCGCGCCTATTCGCCCGCCGCGGCGACCGCGGCGTCGATCTGCCGCTCGTTCTTGACGCCCACGATCGCCGAAACGACCGCCGGCTGCGCGAGCGTCCACCGGAGCGCGTACTGCGCCATGTCGAGGCCCATGCCGGCCGCCTCCCGTTCAATGGCCTCCAGCCGGTCGAACAGCGGGTCGGTCAGCTCCATCACCCAGTCGGGCTTCTCCTCGGCGCGGGAGCCCGCGGGCGCGGCCATGCCGCGGCGGTATTTCCCGGTCAGCAGGCCGCCCTGATAGATCTGGTAGGGGATGACCGCAATCTGCTCTTTTTTGCACAGGGGCAGGAGCGCGTCCAGCGCCTCGGTCTTGAGCAGGCTCAGCGGCGGCTGGCACACCACCGGCCGGGGCAGGTTGCTGCGGTCCGCGCAGTCGAGCAGCTGCTGCAGCTGCTCGGCGGAATAGTTGCTGACGCCGTAATGGCGCACGCGCCCGGCGCGCATCTGCGCGTCCAGCTCCGCCAGCGTCTGCTCCAGCGGCGAGGCGTCGTCGGGCCGGTGGAGATAGTACAGATCGACGTAGTCCGTCCGCATCCGCCGGAGGCTGGCCTCCAGCTGCCTGCGGATCGCGGCCGCGCTCGTGCCCTCGTCCTCGGGGGCCTGGCCGACCTTCATGCCGACCTTCGTGGCAAGCAGGACGCTGCTGCGGTCGAGCGGCGCGATCGCCTCGCCGACGATCTCCTCCGCCACGCCGCCGGCGCTGCCCGCGTAGCGGGTGTAGCCCTCGTACATGTTGGCGGTGTCGATGAGGTTGATGCCGCGCTCGAGCGCGCAGCGGGTGAGCCGGACCGCGTCGCCGAACGCGACGGGGGAGCCGTAGGTCATGGTTCCGAGCGTGACGGGGAACACGCGCAGGTCGGTATTCGGAATGCAGTTCATATGGTTTCTTCCTTTCCGCAGGCGGTCAGTTCTTCGACCAGCGGCCCGGCCAGCGCGGTGAAGCGCTCGTAAAAGCCGCGGTCGAAGCGGGGCGCGGGGCTGCGGAACACGCGGTCCCAGCGGCCCTGGAAATGGAGGATCGCTTCAAAGGTTTCGAGCAGGCCCAGGCGGAACGCGATGCAGCAGAGCGCGTTCAGCCGGGTCTGCAGCGCGAAGGCGCCGGCGCAGTCCCCGGCGGCCGCGCGGCGATAGATGCCGGCGTAGGCGCCGGGGAACACGTTGGCCCACATGCCGATGCCGCCGTCCGCGCCCTGGATGACGGCCGGCGCCAGATATTCGTCTTTTCCGTTGAACAGGAGCTTGCCCTCGGGTTTTCCGGCCATGAGCTGCATGGTGAAGAAAAAGTCGTTGGAGGAGGATTTGATCCCGATCACGCCGGGAAGCTCCAGCGTTTCAAGTACCTCGCTGAGCGGGAGCCGGCAGTCCGGCACGTAGTACAGAACCGTCTGCAGCCCGGACGCCGCGGCGACCGCCTCATAGTACGCCCGCAGGCCCGCGGGCTCCGCGTCGGGCAGCGGGACGGTGGAAATGCCGTCCGCGCCCGCGGCGGCCGCGTGCTCCGCCAGCTCCAGCGCGTCGCGCTCGGAATAGGCGCCGATGTGCGTCAGCACGAGCTTTCCGCGGCGCCTGGCCGCGGCGACCGCGATCTCGCAGGCCAGCTTCCGCTCCTCCAGGCGCATCAGCAGGCCCTCGCCGGTCCCGCCGCAGACATAGACGCCGTCCACCGGCTGCCGCGCCGCGTCCTCCATAGTCTTTGCAAATTCGTCCGGGAGAAAGCGGCCTGTCTCGTCGCAGGGAGAGCAGACCGGAATGAGCACGCCTCCGGTGATCTTTTTCATCGCCCGCGCCTCCCGCCTTACGCCTTCAGATCGGCGACAGCCGAGCGAACGGCGTCCGCGATGGTCTGGAGGACCTCGTCGCTCATGCCGCTCCACATGGGCACGCTGAAGCTGTTGTCCCACCACGCGTCGAGGACGGGGCAGTCGTGTTCGCCGGCGCCCAGCTTCTGGAACAGGGGATAGCGGTACAGGGGATAGTACTGCACGATGCTGCGGATGCCGTATTTTCCGGTCAGCAGGTCGAGCAGGTCGTTGCGGTTCTTTCCGAACGCGCTGCCGTCGAAATGCTGGATATACTGGTGGCGCACATGGCGGTAGCCGGCCGGGATATGGTTGAAGGTGATCTCCGGCACGTCCGCCAGCAGGGCGCGGAGCTTGTCGTTCTGCGCGATGATGATGTCGGAATGGCTCTTCAGGGACTTCAGCTGCACGCTGCCCAGGGCGCACTGCGCCTCGCCGATGCAGAAGTTGTTGGGCCAGAAGCCCTCGATGTCCACGTCCACGTTGCTCATCGCGGGGACCCAGTAGCGCTCGCGCGGGAAGGAGAAGTCGCAGCAGCCGTTGTGGCGGATGCCCGGCACCAGCGCGGCGTCCTCAGCCGAGCGGACGGTCAGCATGCCGCCCTCGCCGAGCGTGGTCATGGTCTTCGCGCCGTGGAAGCTGAAGCAGCCGTAGTCGCCGAAGGTGCCGACGTGCCGGCCGTCGATGCGCGCGTCCAGCGCCTGGGCGCAGTCCTCGACGACCTTCAGGCCGTGCCTGCGCGCGATGTCCAGAATGGCCGGCATGTCGCAGGGCATGCCGAGCAGGTGCACGCAGACGATCGCCTTCGTCCTCGGCGTGATCTTCCGCTCGATGTCCGCGGGGCTGACGGTCCAGGTGTCCGGGTCCATGTCGCCCCAGACGATCTTCGCGCCGGCTTTCCCGAACGGGATCGCGGAAGCGCAGAAGGTGTAGGCGGGGATGATGACCTCGTCGCCGGGTCCGACGCGGCAGAGCGTGGCGGCCAGGCTCAGCGCGTCCGTGGCGTTGGCGACGGCGAAGGCGTGCTCTGCGCCTGTAAACGCGGCGAAGTCCCGCTCGAACTGCTCCAGCTTTTCGCCCTGTGTCTGTCCCTCCACGTTGCGCATGACGTCCACGACGGCGGCGATTTCCTCCTCCGTGTAGCCGTGCTGGCGCGCCGGAATGGATACGCGGTAGCCCTCGACCGCGCCGCGGCCGGAAGCGTCGCCCTTGATTGTGTTGCCCATAATTTGTCCCTCCTGACAGTGTTCATTGATCGGATGTGCGCGGCTATCAGATCGCGCGCTGCACAGTTTTCCGAATCATATGTTACCGGAAAACCGCGCCGGCATCCATATCAAAACAGGTCATCCGCAGCCGCGGATGCGCAAAACGCAAAACCCGCTCCCGGCGGAAGCGCGCGGCTTCCGCCGGGAGAAGGGCCGGGGCAGCACCGCGCAATTCCGCGCTTGGAATTGTGCGGTGCTGCCCTTTGACAATCCGCGCCGCTGCGCGTATACTGGTTCCATTCGGGAAAGGAGGCGAGCGCACATGGACGCGTCGGTCGAAAACACACAGAGGGATCGCCATTTCACCATCGGCGCGGGCGTCGGAAACCTTTTGCTCGAGTGCTTTCTCGCCTCCCGTACATTCACGGAATCCGAGGACGGGGACCCGGCCTTCACCGAGGAGCATCTCCACTCCAGCTACGAGCTGCTGATCTGCCGGAAGGGCTCCGGCTTCCAGTTCGTCAACGGCCGCGCCTTCCGCTACGCGGACACCTCCGTTTTCGTCTTCGCCCCGTTCGTCAAGCACGCCAACATCTGCGACCCGGACACGCCCAGCCTCCGCCATTCGATCCGCTTCGAAATCCCCGACGACCAGACGGCCGCGGTTCGCGCCGACGCGCACATGAGCGCCGCGCTCCAGCGGCTCCGGCAGGACGGCTGCTTTCTGTTCTCCGCGGACGAGCCGCTGCAGTATCTGATCGGGGCGCTGGCGGGGGTTCTGCAGCAGAATCTGCCGAATCCCGAGCTGCTTTTGAGCGGGCTGCTCTCCGCGATCTTCTCGTATGTGTTCTACCGCCTGTTTCTGAGCTGCGACGCAGACGGCGGCGCCCGCTGCGACTGGGTCCTGCGCAACGACTCCAACCAGCGGAAGTTCCTCCTCGACTACTATTTCGACCACCTCATGTACACGGCCGCCGGCACCGAGATCCGGATGGACGACATCTGCGCCCAGCTCCATCTGAGCCCCAGCCAGCTCAACCGGGTCCTGCGCGACACCTACGGGACGACCTTCAAGCAGAAGGGCATCGAGGTCCGGCTGGCCTATATCAAGTACTATCTCAAATACACCCGGCTCTCCATCACCGAGATCGCGGCGCGGACCAATTTCCTGAGCGACAGCGGCTTTTCGCTGTTTTTCAAGAAGCACACCGGCCTGTCCCCCACCCAGTACCGCAAAAACGAAGCGGGGAGCCCGCTTCCGCAGCAGCCGCGCCGGGAAAGCCCGGAATAGGGCATGAAAAGACCGGGCCCGCCGCAAAATGCGATGCATT
>Ga0268263_1000251_pt1 | contig 114111 bp, 110 predicted proteins | sample Biomet5_FD_190358 | JGI IMG/M metagenome (GOLD analysis project Ga0268263, IMG submission 190358) | Microbial communities from bioreactor (seeded with sewage sludge) at LBNL, California, USA - Biofuel metagenome 5 (SPAdes) (version 4) | ecosystem: Engineered > Bioreactor > Anaerobic >... | reverse complement strand
TGAGAAAAGGAGCCGGTGCAGATCAGTCTTTTTCAGCGAGCGGAAGACGAGAAGAAGAGAAAGCTGGACGAAGCGGTGGAAAAGATACGCGAACGGTACGGCGACAGCGCGATTCGGCGAGGAACGGACGAAAATGTTACAAAATAATTACAAAACGAGAAGCAACTATTTACAAAATCAGTGAATATGGTATAATATAAAAAACTATCGATAGAAATATGAGGTGGATTTATGGAACAGTATGTTATGAAAGGCAATATTCCGCTTTCCGGTGAGGTGGAAATCGGCGGCGCCAAGAATGCGGCGCTGGCGATACTGGCAGCGGCTATCATGTCCGACGAGACCGTTCAGATCGAGAACGTGCCGGATGTCCGTGATACGAATGTACTGCTCCAGGCCATTCAGGATATAGGCGTAACGGTAATACGAACGGACCGCCATACGGTTAAGATCAACGGTTCGACGATTCATTCCGTTTGCCTTGAACAGGAATTCATCAAGAAGATTCGTGCTTCGTATTATTTGCTCGGCGCACTTCTCGGCAAATACAGGCACGCAGAGGTTGCACTGCCCGGCGGATGCAATATCGGGAGCCGGCCGATCGACCTCCATATCAAGGGATTCCGCGCACTCGGCGCGGAAGTTGAGATCCAGCACGGCGCTGTAGTGGCCGAGGCGGAAGAGCTTACGGGCAGTCATATTTATCTTGACAAGGTAAGCGTCGGAGCTACGATCAATGTCATGATGGCAGCGTCCATGGCGAAGGGAGCCACGACGATTGAGAACGCGGCGAAGGAGCCGCACGTTGTCGATCTTGCCAATTTTCTGAACAGTATGGGAGCGAACATCAAGGGTGCCGGCACAGATGTGATCCGCATCAAAGGTGTTGAGAAGTTTCATAAGACGGAGTATTCCATTATACCGGATCAGATCGAAGCCGGTACGTTTATGGCTGCGGCGGCTGCTACTCACGGAGACGTGACCGTGAAGAACGTAATACCGAAGCATCTGGAAGCCATCACATCCAAGCTTCTTGAAATTGGCTGCCGTGTGGAAGAATATGACGATGCCGTACGTGTTGTCGCGGCCGGACCGCTTCAGCATACGCAGGTGACAACGCTTACGTACCCGGGTTTTCCGACGGATATGCAGCCTCAGATCTCAGTTGTTCTGTCGCTTTGCAGCGGAACCAGCATCGTTACGGAGACGATTTTTGAGAACCGCTTTAAATACGTCGATGAACTGGCACGCATGGGTGCCGACATCAAGGTGGAAGGCAATACTGCGATCATCAGCGGTATTTCAGGGTATACGGGAGCACAGATTTCCGCACCGGATCTGCGTGCGGGGGCTGCGCTTGTAATAGCCGGTCTCGCGGCAGACGGAATTACCGTTGTGGATGACATCAATTATATAGAGCGCGGCTATGAGGACTTCGACAGGAAATTAAGAGGCCTCGGCGGTGTCATCGAGCGTATAACGGCTGAGAAGGAGCTTCGCAAGTTCCGCCTGAAGGTAGGATGATCCTTCGGCCTGAGGCTGTATATTTCGGAAAAACAGTTGCATAAGCACAGATATCGTAGTATGATAGCACCTGTAGGTGATGAATCCTGCAGGAATTGAATAGATATTTTGAATTACCCCCTTTTATTCAGAGTGGCGGAGGTACAAAGGATCTGTGAAACCACGGCAACCCCTGTTAGCAGGAAGGTGCCAACCTGAGCGAGCAATCGAACAATAAGAGGGATTCATTACTTTCGTTTAATGAGTCCGCCTTAGAGCGGACTTTTTTCATGCGGCAGCAGCAGTCCGGAGATACCGGACAGAAAGAAGGAGAAGAAATGGAAAGAATACTTTTTACCTCGGAATCCGTTACGGAAGGACATCCTGACAAGATGTGCGATCAGATTTCGGATGCGATTCTGGACGAACTGGTCCGGCAGGATCCTATGAGCCGTGTAGCATGCGAGACATGCACCACGACAGGTCTCGTAATGGTCATGGGAGAAATCACGACGAACGCATACGTCGATATTCAGAAGACGGTCCGTGACACGGTTCGTGAAATCGGCTATACGCGCGCAAAATACGGATTTGACTGTGATACATGCGGTGTGCTCGTATCACTGGATGAACAGTCAGCAGACATCGCGATGGGCGTCAACAAAGCGCTGGAAGCAAAGGAAAATGATATGAGCAGCGAAGAACTCGACGAGATTGGTGCCGGTGACCAGGGCATGATGTTCGGCTATGCTACGAACGAAACGGATACACTTATGCCGTATCCCATCGAACTTGCGCACGCACTTGCACGCCAGCTTGCCAGGGTCCGCAAGGACGGAACGCTGGATTACCTGCGTCCGGACGGAAAATCACAGGTAACTGTGGAATACGGGGAAGACGGAAAGCCGATGCGGCTCGATGCGGTCGTGCTTTCGACGCAGCATGACGAGCATGTTACGCAGGCTCAGATCCATGAAGATATTAAGAAATATGTCTTTAATCCGATCCTTCCGGAAGGAATGGTCGATTCGAATACGAAGTTCTTCATCAATCCTACGGGACGCTTTGTGATCGGCGGACCGAGCGGTGACAGCGGACTCACAGGCCGGAAGATCATCGTTGATACGTACGGCGGGATGGCTCGTCACGGCGGCGGTGCTTTTTCCGGAAAAGACTGCACGAAGGTCGATCGTTCTGCTTCCTACGCAGCCCGCTACGTAGCCAAGAATATCGTTGCCGCAGGGCTTGCGGACAAATGCGAGGTACAGCTTTCTTATGCAATCGGCGTTGCGCATCCGACGTCGATCGCTGTCGATACATTCGGAACGGGAAGAGTTTCAAATGATGTTCTGACAGAGCTGATCCGTGAGAATTTTGACCTTCGTCCGGCAGGCATCATCAAGATGCTGGATCTTCGCCGTCCGATTTATAAGCAGACCGCTTCATACGGGCATTTCGGCCGGAGAGACCTCGATCTTCCGTGGGAGAAGACAGACAAAGCGGAAGCTTTGAAAGGTGCATTAAAATAACAGATCGATAAAGCTGCGCCTGTATCCGCTGTATGAATAAGCGGATACAGGCGTATGTGTATAAGGCGGCGGGTATTCTGTACGGCTGCCTGTTTCATCAGAAAGGAAGACGGACCTTGAAGCTTCAGACTCGTCTGATCGTAGCATTTCTTGTCATGATCCTTGTTCCGCTTCTTCTGGGGATCGTAGCTTTCCGTGCGCTGGAAGCGTACCAGTCAAAGGCGGTGCAGAAAGCATACGGAATCACGGATGTTTCATATAGTGATCTTACGAATTCCATGGAAATGCTGAGTACGATAAACAGCAGAGTAAGCACGGACATTATGGATGATGTCCGGAATGATTCTGACGGCACTGCCGGAAATGAAGAATATCTGACGAACGCGAATAAGCAGCTGGCAGACAAATATTCCTGCATCCTTGTAAAAGAAGGCAGCAGTCTTGTGTTTAACGGCTGGAACGGCGGATCCGGGATTACCGCGGAGATGCTTCCTGCCTACGGAACAGGCGTTTCGCCTGAAGCAGCAGGCTTTTATATCGGCGGCGATATCCGGTGCATGGTGCGGCAGGCCGATTTTGTGCTGCAGGATGGTACAGAGGGAAGCCTGTTCGTTGTAACGCACAGTCAGCAGCTGATCCCGCAGATACAGGATATGACGCGCGATACGGTCGTCATGGTCGTTTTCATCCTTTGTATTACCGCGGTGCTGCTGTCATGGTGGCTGAATCAGTATATCATCCATCCGATTACGAAGCTTACGGCAGCGGCTAAGAATATCAAAGAAGGAAACCTGGATTTTACTATGCAGGGAATGGCTTCGAAGGATGAGATCGGCGAGCTGTGCATGAACTTTGAAGAGATGCGGAAGCGGCTTAAAGACCAGGCGGAAGAGAAGCTGATCTCCGACAAGGAAAGCAAGGAACTGATCAGTAATATTTCGCATGACCTGAAAACGCCGATCACTGCGGTCAAAGGATACGTAGAAGGTATCATGGACGGAGTGGCCGACACACCGGAAAAGATGGACCGCTATATCCGAACGATCTACAATAAAGCAAATGAGATGGACGGACTGATCAATGAACTGACGTTTTACTCCAAGATCGATACGAACAGAATTCCGTATACATTCAGCATTTTAAACGCGGTTCATTATTTTGACGACTGTGCGGATGAGCTTCAGCTCGAACTGGAGTCGAAGAATGTCAGACTGGAATATGAAAATACCGTCGACGCGCATGTCCGCATTATTGCTGATGCCGAACAGCTGCGCCGCGTGATCAATAATATCGTCAGCAATTCCATCAAATACATGGACAAGGAATACGGCATCATCGAGCTTCGTGTCCGCGACGTCGGTGATTTTATCCAGGTGGAGATGGAGGATAACGGAAAAGGCATTGCAGCCAAAGATCTGCCGTTTATCTTTGAACGATTCTACAGGACGGATGCATCGCGCAATTCCTCGAAAGGCGGAAGCGGCATCGGTCTTTCCATCGTCAAGAAGATCATCGATGATCATGGCGGGAAGATCTGGGCATCCAGCAAGGAAGGCTGCGGGACGACGATGAGTTTTGTGATTCGAAAATATCAGGAGGTACCTGTAAATGAAAAAGATATTGATAATCGAAGATGAGGAGAGTATCGCTGATCTTGAAAAGGATTATCTCGAACTCAGCGGTTTTTCGGTCGACATTGAAACCGACGGACAGAAGGGACTGACGAAAGCGCTGACGGGCATGTATGATTTTTTCATACTCGACCTGATGCTCCCGGGGATCGACGGCTTTGAAATCTGCAAACAGATCCGGGAAGTCAAGAATACGCCGATCCTGATGGTCTCTGCCAAAAAGGACGATATCGACAAGATCCGCGGCCTTGGTCTCGGCGCCGACGATTATATGACGAAACCGTTCAGCCCGAGTGAGATGGTTGCCCGTGTCAAGGCGCATCTGGCCCGGTACGAGCGCCTGGTGAGCAGCAATCAGCAGGAGAACGAGATCGTGGAGATCCGCGGTATCCGCATCGACAAAACGGCACGCCGTGTCTGGGTCAACGGCGAAGAGAAGTCTTTTACGACGAAGGAATTTGATCTGCTGACGTTTCTGGCGCAGAATCCGAATCACGTTTTTACGAAGGAAGAGCTTTTCAATAAGATCTGGGACATGGAGTCGGTAGGCGATATCGCGACAGTCACCGTCCATATCAAGAAGATCCGGGAGAAAATCGAATTCGATACGTCGAATCCGCAGTATATTGAAACGATCTGGGGCGTGGGATACCGCTTCAAGGTATAACAGGGAATGGAGAATGCAGGCATGATAACGAGTACCGGGAACGGCAAAGTAAAGAGACTGGTGCAGCTTGGCACTTCGGCGCGCGCGCGGAACGAGGCCGGTGTCTTTCTGGCGGAAGGACCGCGGATATTCCGCGAGATTCCGGAGGAAGATCTGACCGGGATATTTGTAAGCGAGTCGTTTATGGCAGAGAATGCACGTTCCTTTCCGGCCGGAGTTCCCGTGGAAGTCTTGACGGACCGTGTCTTTGCTCATGCAGCCGATACAGAGACACCGCAGGGTATTCTCGCTGTCGTGCGTCAGAAGCAAGCTTCTTTTCGTGAGATCACAAACGCTTCCGCGCCGTTTCTGCTGGTACTGGAGCGCATCCAGAATCCGGGAAATCTGGGAACGATGCTGCGGACGGCAGAATGTGCCGGCGTGACCGGCATCATGATAAGCAAGGATTCGGCCGATATTTATAATCCCAAGACAGTACGCGGCAGCATGGGTTCCGTTCTCCGCGTGCCGGTTTTGTGCATGGACGATCTGACGGAAGGGGTTCGTATGCTTAAGGAATCTGGCATTCGTGTCTTTGCCGCAAGCCTTGACGGGAAGAACGCATACTGCGAAGAATGCTATACGGGCGGGACTGCTTTTCTGATCGGCAGCGAAGGCAGCGGTCTGTCGAAGAAACTGTCTGCGTGTGCGGATGTCCAGGTACGGATACCGATGGAAGGCAGGGCAGAATCTCTGAATGCGGCGGCCGCGTCCGCTGTTCTTATGTATGAAGTCCACCGGCAGCGCATGTAATATCAAAAACAGAATCTTGTAATTTCTTGAAAAATCCCAGTATTTTAAAAATAGTTGACAGAACCTCACTACTTTGCTATTATACTTTTGTAACAAAGTTAACATTTCTGTAATAATTATCACAGAAACCACGCAGGAGGTTCTATGAAATCAGTAAAAACGGTCGGGATCATTGTGACAATCGCCGCATCCATTTTTGTGATGGCGTTTGCCCCGGCGGCTTCGGCCGGCAATGGGAACGGCAATGCGCAGTCCGGTGTTCCGGTTGTAAGTTCAGACCAGAACAGCACGGACAGGCTTCTTTTTACAAATGCAGAAGGCAGGCAGATCGAGAAATCATCCGACACAGCATCAGCCGATGATTCTTTTGCAATGGCCAATATTGCTTCGGAGGCCGATGTATATACGATGCCGGACAGAAACAGTCAGACGGCGGGCAGGATCTACAGCAATACACAGGCGGAGGTCCTGTCGAGAAAAGACGGATGGACGAAAATCAAGACGGGAAATCTTACGGGATTTGTTCCGGAAAGTCAGCTGATGTATGGCTCAGAAGGCCGTGTCCTCATGAATGTCAAATGTCCGAAGACGGCAGTTGCCGACGGGGATGCAGCGCTGTATGAAGCGCCGGACGCAGAATCATCTGTTACAGGTGCTGCGTCGGAAGGGGATGCTTACGCCGTGGCAAAGGTACTGTCCGGATGGTATGAGGTCACGGACGGTACGTTTACATATTATCTGCAGCAGGACGCGGCGCATATCGATCTGCAGTTCCGGGACGGTATGACGACAGATGAGATCGCGGCTTATGAAGCAGCGGCGGCGGAAGCGCAGGCTCAGGCAGAAGCGGAAGCAGCGGCGGCAGAGGCAGCGGCGGCAGAGGCAGCGGCGGCTGCAGCTGCAGAGGCGGCAGCGGAAGAAAACAATGGTGCCGTATCCGCAGCGGATAACGAGGAAGACTTGCTGGCAGCTATTTTGTACTGTGAGGCAGGAGCGAATTACGAAGGCGACTGTGCAGTAGGAGCGGTAATCATGAACCGCGTCAGAAGCGCGTCTTTTCCGGATACGATCACCGATGTCATATATGCACCCGGTCAGTTTTCTCCGGTTTCCAGCGGCAAGCTGGACCGGGTTCTGTCATCAGGCGTTCCGGATGTCTGTTATGAAGCGGCAGAAGCAGTTTTGGCCGGCTACAGCAACGTAGGTGACTGCCTGTACTTCCATGCCGGGTCAGGCGGACTGTACGATATAGGCGGAAATACGTTCCGGTAAAAAGCGGAGCGGTTCACATCATTGTGAATCCGCTCCTTTACTTTGCCCGTCAAATATAGTAGAATTATGATACGAAAATGACACAGAATGTGCTGGAACCAACGTATTCAGAAGAAGGGAAGGGTGAGTAGTATGGTTGATTTAAAGGGCCGCAATTTTCTGACAATGAAGAATTACACAAGCGAAGAAATCACGTATTTACTGGATCTTGCGGAGGAACTGAAGGCAAAGAAGCAGAAGGGAATCACCGGAAACAGTCTTAAGGGCAAGAATATTGCTCTGATATTCGAGAAACCTTCGACAAGGACGCGCTGTGCGTTTACGGTCGCAGCGGCTGACGAAGGAGCTATGCCTGTATATCTTTCCGGCGGTGAGATCCAGCTCGGACATAAAGAATCGATCGAGGATACGTCGCGTGTGCTGGGAAGAATGTTCGACGGAATCGAATTTCGCGGCTTTAAGCACAGAAGTGTTGAGATACTTGCGGAGACGAGCGGTGTTCCTGTATGGAACGGACTGACGGACGATTATCATCCGACACAGGTGCTTGCGGATCTGATGACGATCCGGGAACAGTTCGGATATCTTCAGGGTGTGAAGATCGTATATCTTGGCGACGGCCGTAATAATATGGCGAATTCACTCATGATCGGCTGTGCAAAGATGGGACTTCACTTTACGAACATTACGCCGAAAGAGCTTATGCCGAAGCCGGAGCTTCTGGCACTCTGCCAGGAATATGCTTCGGAATCCTGCGCAACGATCGACGTGACGGATGATGTCAATGCTGTTGCGGGAGCGGATGTAATTTATACGGATGTCTGGGCTTCGATGGGCGAAGAAGCGAAGTCGGCGGAACGCATCAAGCTTCTTAAACCGTATCAGGTCAACCGTGAACTGATGGCGAAGACGGGAAACAGCAAGACGATTTTCCTTCACTGCCTGCCGGCCGTCAAAGGAAATGAAGTAACGGATGAAGTATTTGAGTCGCCGCAGTCGTTTGTGTTTGACCAGGCGGAGAACCGGCTTCATACGATCAAGGCGGTCATGGTTGCCACGCTCGGTGAGAGATAAGCAATGTATGAGGACAAGGTGACGCTGTGCGGAGCCAGCTATTACAATAAGAAGTATTATCTGAATCCGGATTTTGAACTGCTTCCGGAGGACGTTAAGAATGAACTGAAGGCGATGTGTGTCCTTTTCACGGAAGATGTCGGAGGAATTCTGACATTATATTTCGAAGAGGACGGAACGCTTTTCTTTGAAACGCGCTGCGATGAGGGGGACCTTCTTTACGATGATGTGGGAAGCGGCCTCAAAATCAAAGAACTGCAGCGTGAGAAGGCTGAGCTTTTCTCGGCGCTTGAAACGTTTTACAAAGTTTTTGTACTGGAGGAGACAATGTAATGCTTCTGGCAATCGATGTCGGAAATTCGAATATTGTAGTCGGACTGTTCCGTGATTCGGAGCTGTGTACGATGTTCCGCATGACGACAAAGCTGCAGAGAACTTCGGATGAGTATGGCATAAGCATCTGCAGCATGGTTGAACACGCGGGGCTGGATCCGGCCGGGATCAAGGATGTTATTATCGCATCCGTCGTACCGGATCTGATGCATTCGCTCTGCGCAGGTATTGTAAAGTATGTCAGCAGGGAACCGATGGTTGTGGGGCCCGGCGTCCGGACCGGGATCCGTATTACGACGGGTTATCCGCAGGAAATCGGTGCTGACCGGATCGTGGATGCGGTAGCGGCGTATACGCTGTACGGAGGACCTGTACTCGTCATCGATTTTGGGACGGCTACGACGTATGATCTGATCACAGCCGACGGAAGCTTTACCGCCGGCATTACGGCGCCTGGCATCCAAAGCTCGGCGAAATCTCTGTGGACAGAGGCAGTGCGTCTTCCGGCTTTTGAAATTCGAAAGCCGGAGTCGATTCTTGCACGGGAAACGACATCCTCGCTTCAGGCAGGCCTTGTATACGGATATATCGGTTCAACGGAATATATTATCCGCAAAGTACGCGAGGAATCCGGGTTTGCGGATATGAAGGTCGTTGCTACCGGCGGTCTCGGTTCCATTATCGTCAAGGAAACAGACATGATCGATATTTTTGACAGCAACCTTACGTTAACAGGCCTTCGGCTGATATATGAAAAGAATAAATAGATGAATAAGAAACCACTTATAATTGGAAATGTGAAGCTGGACAACCAGATCATGTTAGGACCAATGGCAGGGGTAACGGACCTGCCATTTTGTCTGCTCTGCAGGGAAATGGGAGCAGGTCTCGTTTCAATGGAAATGGTCAGCGCCAATGCGGTCCATTACCATAACCAGAAAACAGAAGCGATGCTGCGCATCGATGAGCGGGAGCATCCCGTATCGATGCAGCTTTTTGGCTCGGATCCGGACATCCTTGCGGAAGCGGTCGAAATGCTGGAAGACCGTCCGTATGATGTGATCGATTTTAATATGGGCTGTCCGGTGAACAAGGTCGTTCGGAACGGGGAAGGGTCGGCGCTCATGAAGGAACCGGAGAAAGCCGGCCGCATAGTCCGTGCGATGGTCCGTGCCGCGAAGAAGCCGGTCACGGTCAAGATCCGCAAAGGCTTCGACGAGAATCATGTGAATGCCGTCGAAACGGCAAAGATACTGGAAGATGCCGGTGCTGCGGCCATTACGGTGCACGGAAGGACGCGCGAGCAGTTCTATTCCGGAAAAGCGGACTGGGATATCATCCGTCTTGTGAAGGAGGCAGTGTCGATCCCTGTGATCGGGAACGGTGACGTGGATTCACCGGAGGCCGCAGAAGCGATGCTTGAGCAGACCGGATGTGACGGGATCATGGTATCGCGGGGCGCGCGCGGGGATCCGTGGATTTTCCGGCGGATCTGCACGTATCTGGATACAGGGAAATTGACGGAACGTCCTCCTGCGGAAGAGGTGCGGAAGATGATCCTGCGCCATGCCCGCATGATGCGTGAATACAAGGGTGAATATACAGCTGTACGGGAAATGAGAAGCCATATCGCGTGGTATTCTGCCGGTTTCCCGCACGCGGCGCTGATCCGCCGTGAAGCTTCGTCGATAGAGAATTTAAGGGATCTGGAAGCACTGATCGAGAAGTGGCGATGCCTTCCCGATACGAGAGATTTTACTTGACAACCGCACGCTCTTACAGTATAATATCGTAATTGCGAAAGTAGTATTGGAGGTTTGATTATGGTGGCAAATACTGAGTCTAAGAAAACATTGATGACATATACAGGACTGAAAAGTCTTGAAGACGAGCTTGAGAATCTCAAGGTCGTAAGACGCAAGGAAATCGCGGCCAAGATCAAGGAAGCAAGGGAACAGGGTGATCTTTCCGAGAACGCGGAATATGATGCTGCCAAGGACGAACAGCGCGATATAGAAGCGCGCATCGAGGAGATAGAGAAACTTCTGAAGCACGCGGAAGTCGTAGTGGAAGAGGAAGTTGACTTAAAGAAGATCAATCTCGGCTGTACCGTAGTCGTACACGATATGGAATATGACGAGGACCTTACCTTTAAAATCGTCGGTTCTTCGGAAGCCAACAGCCTGGAAGGAAGAATCTCCAATGAATCTCCTGTCGGAAGGGCACTTATGGGCGCCAAGGTCGGAAAGACGGTCAAAGTGGACACACAGGCTGGTACTATCAAATACAAGGTCATGAAGATCGAGCGTTCGAATTAAGGAGAATCAAAGCATTGGGACAGGAAAACAGCAACGGAAATGACAGGAACGGTGAAGAGACGCAGGATCTGAACCAGCTTCGGAAAGTAAGGCGTGACAAGCTGGATTCGCTGATTGATGAAGGGCGGAATCCATTCAGCATTACGAAGTACGATGCATCCTGTCACAGTCAGGATATCAAGGATTCCTATGCGGAACTGGAAGGCAGGGAAGTCTCCGTGGCGGGCCGTGTAATGGCCAAGCGCGTCATGGGCAAGGCTTCTTTTTGCGATATACAGGATCTTAAGGGAACGATACAGGTATACGTCGCGCGGGATGCGATCGGCGTTGATCCGTACAGAGAATTCAAGAAGTTTGACATCGGCGACATCGCCGGAGTCAAGGGTACGGTCTTTACGACGAAGATGGGCGAGATATCGATCCATGCGTCTGAGGTGGAGCTTCTTTCGAAGAGTCTGCAGATTCTGCCGGAGAAGTACCACGGACTTACGAATACAGACCTTCGCTACCGGGAACGGTATGTCGATCTGATCATGAATGAGGAAGTAAAGGATACGTTTATCAAGCGTTCCCGCATTGTCAGCACCGTGCGCCGTTATCTGGACAGCCAGGGGTTCATGGAGGTCGAGACGCCGATGCTCGTTGCAAATGCCGGAGGAGCGGCCGCAAGACCGTTTACGACACATTTTAACGCGCTGGACGAAGATTTCAAGCTCCGCATTTCCCTGGAGCTGTACCTTAAACGGCTGATCGTCGGCGGGATGGAACGTGTATATGAAATCGGACGAGTTTTCCGCAATGAAGGACTCGATACGAGACATAACCCGGAATTTACCCTGATGGAATTGTATCAGGCTTACACAGATTATCACGGCATGATGGATCTGACCGAGAATCTGTACCGCTATGTGGCGCAGGAAGTTCTCGGAACAACGAAGATCACGTACAACGGGATCGAGATGGATCTCGGAAAGCCGTTTGAACGTATTACAATGCTAGACGCGGTGAAGAAGTACGGAAACATCGATTTTAACGACATTCATTCTGATGAAGAAGCGAAGACTGCAGCGAAGCAGCGCGGCATTGCTTTTGAGGAACGTCACAGGAAGGGAGATATCCTGAATCTCTTCTTTGAAGAATACGCCGAGGAGCATATGATCCAGCCTACGTTTGTCATGGATCACCCCGTTGAAATATCTCCTCTTACCAAGAGAAAGCCGGATAATCCAGACTATGTAGAGCGCTTTGAGTTTTTCATGAACGGATGGGAGATGGCGAATGCTTATTCCGAGCTGAATGATCCTGTCGATCAGAGAGAACGGTTCAAGGCACAGGAAGCACTGCTGGCGCAGGGTGACGAGGAAGCGAACACAACGGATGAAGATTTCATGAACGCGCTGGAAATCGGAATGCCTCCTACGGGCGGGATCGGTTTCGGGATTGACCGCATGGTCATGCTGCTTACGAACGCGGCGGCGATCCGGGATGTATTGCTTTTCCCGACGATGAAACCAATTTCGGATTAGTGCCATGAACTGAATGGGTTTTGACAGGTTTTGAGAGGTTTTGTTAGTCAAATGGCTTCCACAAAATCGGGGGTTACGACAAATTTACGACAAATGGATTTTTGAATATGGCCCATTTTTTACGACAAATCGCTGTCGTAAGTCGTAAAAATCGGAATTATCAGTCCAGTGGTTTCATAGAAAATCAACAATGTAACCATGCACAAAAAATGCAGTCATAGAGCCTTTTTAAGAGAAATATGGAATGAAAATCGCCCCAAACGGAAGCAATTCCGAGTGGGGCTTTTTCTTTTGCAGAATTGCACATTCTGGCGAACATCTTTATGATGTAACTATCGAGAGGTGGTCAAAATGAAGGATACATATTATATCAACTTAACACATGAAGAACGCAGGCAGGTAGTAGCGTCTCTGATAGCACTCAAGAATTCGTTGATTGAGCAGGGTAAGTTTACTGATGGCGTTGATGAAGTCCTTTGCAAACTACTGAAGGCAAAAACAAAAAAATTCAAAGTAATCACTTCCGAATAAAGTCGTTATTCAAGAATGATTTCAGAGCAACTAATTTCTTATTGAAGTTAGTTGCTCTATTTTTTTTTGCTCTTTTTTTAAATTTTTTTTGAAAACACCCGATATTTTGACCCCTTTTTTTCCTAACACAGTGAAGGGGTATTTCAGACCGAAAGATCAGAAGCCTTTTCACGGTTCCTTGAAAATTGAATAAACAGGCACTTAGGACATTATTTCTGATGCTTAGCCCAAAGGTGGGTACGCCTTGACCTCTCTTTGCGAGAGTGAGCGAGAACTCCCGACCCAAAACACGGATTGCCTCCGTGACGGCGATGAAAATCAGAAGGATAATGATACTTCTCTACGGAGCTGGCGGAGAACCCGGCAGAGGTGAGATTCCTATGATGCGGTGCAGCACACCGCAACCTGAGTGCTTCCCATACAGCGCAAGCTGTCCGCAGGGGTGGTTGAGAACAAATACTGCGGATATACATAGCCACATCAAATGAATGGTTATGAATTTTAAGAAAGGAGGGCAAAACGAATGCCAAACTGCAAAACCATTGCAATCTGCAATCAGAAGGGCGGCGTGGGCAAAACGACCACTACCGTAAATCTCGGTGTCGGTCTTGCAATGCAGGGCAAGAAGGTATTGCTTGTGGACGCTGATCCACAGTCGGACTTAACGGCTTGTCTTGGATGGAGAGATACCGACAGCTTGGAAGAAACACTTTCCACGAAGCTGTCAGAGGTGATTCGGGAAGAAAACACAAACCCGGCATCCGTCATTCTTCATCACGAGGAAGGCGTTGACCTTGTTCCGGCAAACCTTGATCTATCTGCAATGGAGATGACCCTTGTTACCGCTATGAGCAGAGAAACCGCAATGCGGACTTATCTGACCCCACTCAAGCAGCAATACGACTATATCCTGATCGATTGTATGCCGTCACTGGGAATGATTACGCTGAATGCTCTGACGGCGGCGGACTCGGTGATTATCCCCGTTCAGGCACAGTATCTGCCGGCAAAAGGAATGACGCAGCTCATGCAGACCATTTCAAAGGTCAGGAAGCATATAAATCCGAAACTAAAAATTGAGGGTATGCTTCTTACCTTGGTGGACGGCAGGACGAACCTTTCCCGCACGGTTGTGGATTCACTGCAAAGGAATTACGGAAGTGTAATCAAGATGTACCGCTCCACCATTCCGGTTGCCGTGAAAGCCGCCGAGAGTGCTGCGGAGGGCAAGAGCATTTATGCTTACGAACCAAACAGCACGGTTTCCAAAGCCTATGCAGAACTGACGAAGGAGGTACTTGACGATGTCAAAAAAGATAGAGTTAGGACTTCCGACGCTCGATGACCTGTTTTCCTCTCAGGAGGAACGGGATGATGCAAAGCTTCAGAAAATCAGAGATATTCCCATAAGCGAAATCGACGACTTCCCCGACCACCCGTTCAAGGTGCGCGACGATGAGGACATGATGCAGCTTGTGGACAGTATCAAAGAGCGTGGGGTTATCACTCCGGCTACCGTCCGGCAGAAAGAGGACGGCAGGTATGAGCTTATATCAGGACATAGGCGAAAACGAGCCTGTGAGCTTGCAGGTATGGACACACTGCGATGTGAGGTCGTAGACCTTAACCGTGACGAAGCCACAATTCTGATGGTTGAAAGCAACTATCAGCGGTCGCAGATACTTCCATCAGAGAAAGCCTTCGCGTACAAAATGCGTTTGGAAGCAATGAAAAGACAGGGACAGAGGTCAGATTTAACTTCTCGCCCAGTGGGCACGAAGTTGAGTGTAACTGAATTGTCTGACGAAGTTGGTGATAGTGAAAGGCAAGTTCATCGCTATATTCGCCTGACAAACCTTGTTCCCGAACTGTTGGAATGTGTCGATGACGGTCGAATGAAAATGCGTCCTGCGGTAGAACTCAGCTATCTTGATGAGGACTCCCAGCGGGATATTGTCGATGAAATCGACATGAGCGAAAGCACCCCTTCCCATGACCAGACCATCCGTATGCGAAAAGCGTTTGAAGAAAACAGGCTCACAACCGAGGTTGTCCAAGAAATCATGCGGGAAGAAAAACCGAATCAGCGTGAAAAAATTGTGCTTCGTGGGGACAGACTGCGAGAGCTGATCCCGAAGAATGTACCGCTCAATCAGACGGAGGACTATGTTTGCAAGGCACTGGAGCATTACCAGAAGTTTCTCCGCAGTCGTGCAGACCGTGGGCGCTGACTTTCCCCTTCCTCACACTCCTACCTCTTATTTACAAGCTATCTCTCCGAAAAGAAATACTATCTCCTAAACTAAATCTATCTCATAACTTAATTCAATCTCTTAAAGGCAGACACATCGCAAAATTCAAAAGCAAAGCAGCAAATGCTAAACTAAAAGATTGTGCCTTTGAAATCGCACCTTTGTCGAAATGGGGTTTCTGTTCTACACTGAAGCCAAGAAAATAAACAGAGGGGTGATTCAGGTGAAAAAACAGATATTTGCATGGATGCTTTCAGCAGCGATGCTGCTTGTTTTATCCGGTTGTCAGGTTAATGAGCAAACAAACGAGGAGCAGACAAAGTCTTTTTTTTCGGAAAGTAGTCAGGAAGATTCGACTTCAGCAGCAAATACCGGGGAAAGATCAGAGGCTGCCACTGACAGCAAAGCTCAAAGCTCGGATACGGAAGAAAGCGACACAAGTAATACGGCTTCGCCTGTACCCGGCACAGAGAGTGATGCACCGGTGACGGAAAAGCCGGTGGCAACAGTGAAACCGACTGTACCTGCCGAAACAGAAAAAGCGACAGAACAGCAAACACGGACGCCGACGCCAACAGAGCAACCTACAACGGAACCGGAAGCCCCGGCTCCACAGCCAACCGAAGAACCAGCGCAAGAACCCGAACCGTCTTTTGACATCAACTATTGGATTTCCTATGCTAAGAGCTATGCCGAAAGCTGTGGTTTGACTCTGGATAGCTCAGCTATGGAGTGTTGGGACAACCCGATCAGCGCAGGCCCGAAATGCACAAGCACCGAAAGCAGCATTATCAGCCGACTCAACCGCTATGCAAAAGACGGGGATATAACCTCGGTTTGGGTATGGGCGGAGAGTACCGGAAACGGCGGCTATGACCTGTATATCGGTTATGCTTAATCCGTCAACAATTCAATAACACCATAAAGCGCATCGTGAATTTGAACACGATGCGTTTTTCTATTTCAAGGAGGTAAAAAACAGAATGAAAAAGAACATTTTCAAGCGAGGCGCTTCGGCGCTGCTTGCGGTGGTTATGTGCCTTACCACACTTGTGGGAATCGGCGGCATGACCGCCTACGCAGCAAGTACGGAGTCAACCGCCGTTATGATTGGCTTCCCCCGTGACGGAGATAACAACTATAACGGCACTTGGGGACACGGCAATCTGTCCTTTATGAACGGCTGGAGTGCCAGCGCCACCAACTATACGCTTGTTTACGGCGTCGGTTCCTATACCGGAAACATCTGCTACTGTATTGAACCCGGTACACCGCTTCAGACGGGCAACAACCTGACAAGCCGTGATGAAAATTATTGGGACAACTATCCCTCATCCTACAATCACACGATTAGTGCAGACGACATCAAGCTGTTTGTAGGCCGCATTATGCAGTACGGCTACACCGGCACGATCAGTACGGACTGGCGCAGTCAGAACAGCGGCGGCGATACGCTTGCTCAGGCAAGAGCGACGCAGCTCCTTATCTGGGAAACCGTGGTCGGCGAACGGGATGAAAACTTCAATCATGTCAGCCCCGGCGGGTACAGCGCGGTTCTCGATCAGATCAGTACAAACCATCCGCTGTACAGTCAGATTATGAGCTACTACAACCAAATTGTTTCAGATGTCCAGAACCACACCAAAGTGCCGAGCTTTATGGCGAAGTCCACAGGCAGTGCACAGACAGTTGAGCTTGACTGGAATGGTTCTGCCTATACCATGACATTGACCGATACCAATGGCGTTCTTAGTAATTACAACTTCAGCTGTTCGCAGTCGGATGTTTCATTTTCCGTCAGCGGTAATCAGCTGACGATTACCGCACAGACAGCTCCTGCAGACGGATTGAGAATCACTGCGGAAAAGGCAAACTCTCAGCGAAAAGGAATTATCACTTGGACGGATGGGAAATATGTTCCCGGTTCCGGTGTGCAAGACCTTGTGACCTATACGCAGTCCGTGAATGACCCGGTGAAAGGCTTTGTGAATATCAAAGTCAGCTTCGGCTCTGCTAAAATCGTAAAGACCAGTGAGGACGGAAAGGTGGATAACATCTCCTTTACCATCACCGGTGACGGCGTAAACCAGACGGTAAAAACAAACAGCAGCGGCGAAATGCAGATCGATAACCTGCTTCCCGGCGTATACACCGTCACAGAGCTTGCGGTGGATAAATATGAACCACAGGAAGTACGCCGTGTAACGGTTGTCAGCGGTCAGGTGTCCACCGTAAACTTCAACAATGTTCTGAAGCGTGGCGACCTGAAAGTCATCAAGAACTCAGAGGACAAACTTGTGGAGGGCGTGACCTTCCATCTGTTCGGTACGTCACTCTCCGGTATTGCTGTTGACGAATATGCCGTGACGGATTCCACAGGTACAGCAAACTTCAAAGATGTCCTTATCTCCGGCAGTACACCATATACCATTGAGGAAGTGGATACTGCCATTCGTTATGTCGTTCCTGAAAATCAGACGGCGGCTGTGGAATGGAACACGGAGACTACACGCACCTTCAATAACATCCTGAAAAAGTTCGCAGTCACCGTAACCAAAAGCGACGCAGAAAAAGGCTTGCCGCAGGGCGATGCAACCCTTGCCGGAGCGCAGTACGGCATCTACAAGGGCGAAACGCTGATTGACACTTACTACACCGACGAGAACGGTCAGTTCACCACAAAGGAATATGTTTGTGACAGCGATTGGACTGTCCGTGAGATTGCCCCATCTGAGGGGTATCTGTTGGATAGCGATATTCATAAGGTCGGCGCAGAGCCTGAGCTTTATACCATCGAGCATAATCAGACGGCGAATGATGTGACCGAACAGATTATCAAGGGCAATATCGCTATCATCAAACACACAGACGACGGAGAAACACAGATTGAAACGCCGGAAGTCGGCGCAGAGTTTCAAGTTTATCTGAAATCCTCCGGCAGCTATGAGAATGCCAACGCAGATGAAAAAGATTACCTCACCTGCGATGAGAACGGCTTTGCGCAGACGAAGGATATGCCGTATGGCGTTTATACCGTTCACCAGACCGTTGGCTGGGAAGGTCGAGAGCTTATGCCGGACTTCGATGTCTTTATCTCTCAGAACGGTGCAACCTATCGCTACCTTATCAACAATGCTAACTTTGAAAGCTATATCCAAGTTGTCAAGGTTGACGCCGAAACAGGAAATACGATTCCATATGCGGGCGCAGGCTTTCAGATCTATGACCCGGACGGAAACCTTGTATCAATGACTTTCACCTATCCTACCCCTACGACAATCGACACCTTCTACACGGATGCAAATGGTTCGCTTGTCACTCCTGAGAAACTGCCCTATGGTAAGGGCTACTCTCTTGTAGAGGTTCAGGCTCCGTATGGCTATGTGCTGGACAGCTCTCCTGTGTACTTCGATGTCGCAGAGGAAAACGCTACCGAGGAAAGCGGTGTTACTGTGATTAAAGTGGATAAACCCAATATGGCGCAGAAAGGCACGATCTCCATCGAGAAATCCGGCGAAGTGTTCTTCGGCGTTTCAGCCAGCGGCGCAGAGGGTGAAGAAACCATCTATCAGCCGCTGTATAAGCTTGCAGGGCTTCCCGGCGCAAAGTATGAAATCCGTGCAGCCGAGGATATTGTCACGCCTGACGGCACGCTGAGAGCCTCTGAGGGCGAGCTTGTAGATACTGTCGTTACAGACAATGACGGACTTGCCGAAAGTAAAGAACTGTATCTCGGCAGCTACGAGGTCAAGGAAATTGAAGCTCCCTACGGTATGGTGCTCAATGATGAAATCCACACCGCTACCCTTGTCTACGCAGGACAGAATGTAGCCGTTACCGAAACAGGCACAAGCTTTGTCAACGACCGTCAGAAGGTGGAAATCAGCCTTGAAAAGGCAATGGAGACGAACGAGCTTTTCGGCATCGGCAATAGCGGCGAGGTTAAGAATGTCACCTTTGGTATCTTTGCCGCAGACGAACTTGTTTCCACAAGTGGTACGGCTATTCCGAAGGATGGCTTGCTTGAAATTATTACCCCTGACGAAAACGGCAAAGCCGCCTTTAAGACCGACCTTCCTATCGGCAGCTACTATGTAAAGGAAATTGCAGCCGACAGCCACTATATCCTCTCGGATGAACAGTACCCGGTTGCCTTTGAATACGCCGGACAGGATACAGCGTTGGTACAGCTTGCAGTGAACGACGGTAAGCCTATTGACAACGAGCTGAAATACGGCACTGTATCCGGTATTAAGACCGACGAGAACGGCGATGGTCTTGGCGGTGCGCTTATTGGATTGTTTAAGACGAATGACGGTGAGTTTACAACTGAAAACGCTATCCTGACTACCACATCGGGCGATGATGGTAGTTTTTCTTTTGCGAACATTCCATACGGCACTTGGTATATCCGTGAAATCAACCAGCCGACAGGGTATGTGCTGAATGACACCGTTTATGATGTCACCATTGCGGAAAATGAACAGGTAGTTGAAATCAGCATTGAGAACCGCCTGATCCGTGGGAACATTACGTTGACAAAGGTGGACGCAGACTATCCCGAAAATAAGCTGACAGGCGCAGAGTTTGAAGTCTACAAGGACATGGACGGCAACGGTAAGCTTGACGACGGTGATGAGCTGCTCGGAACTCTCACGGAAACAGACACGGGCATCTACACGATGAATGACCTTTTGTACGGTCAGTATCTCGTGAAAGAAACAAAAGCACCGGACGGTTTCGTCCTTGACACGGGCGTTTACAGTGTGAACATCGACACAGATGGCAAGACCTACTCCGTGGAAAACAAGGCAGGCGTCGGCTTTATCAACGAAGCACAGAAAGGCTCCATTAAAATCGTCAAGACATCTTCTGACGGTAAGGTCGATGGCTTCTCCTTCCATGTAACGGGCAGAGATTACGATCAGACCTTTGTCACTGACAAGAATGGTGAGATCGTCATTGACGGACTTCGTATCGGTGAATACACCGTGTCCGAGGTCAGCAACAGCGCATCTGCTTCCTATGTGCTTCCTGCCGATAAGCAGGCAACGGTTCAGGTGGGAGCAACCACCATCGTTCAGATGCACAATGAGTTCCGTGATACGCCGAAAACCGGAGACAACAGCAATCCTGCTCTTTGGATTGCACTTGCCGGAGCTTCCGCCATCGGCATTGCCGTGTGTGGAATCATCGGCTTCAAGAAAAAGAAAAAGGAGGACAATGACTGATGGATGCTAAAACAATTGTAGCAATCGTTCTGGTCGCCCTTATCATAGGCGGCTGGATTTTCCTGCAGGTCAGGAACCACAACAAAAAGAAATAAGGAAAGGTATAGCGAGGGCGGGCAGTAAAATGTCCGCCCTTATTCTATTACAAGGAGGAAATCGAATGGAACAGCTAAGAACGATTGAAAGCAAGGTTCTTGAAATTCTCAAAGACGATGAAGTTGCCCGTTATGATGATATGCGGCTCATTCTCCGCTACTATAACCGGTTTGGATATATCCGAGCAGGAGATTTGCCCTTTGAGGATGTTATCTATAACTACAAGGGCTATGGACTTCCGTGCTTTGAGTCAATCCGCAGAGCCAGACAGCGTGTGCAGTCATGCTATCCCGAATACTCCCGAACGCCGCAGCCAAACGCAGGCGGAAGCATTCGTATTGTGATCGAGGTGGATTGAATGGACGATGAGAAACGAATAGCCGGTGATTACGAAATCATCGCTGCCCTCTTTATTGGGAACGGCGAGGTTGTTATCGGCGAGAACACAACTGAGAGCGGCAGCCGCTTTATTATGGCGGTATGCCACCAGAATGATTTGTTCGCTCAGTATCAGGTAATGCAGGAAAGCGACAACTACGCTGCAATCGCACAGTCCTTTGGCGAGCGCGTTGCTTTGCAGGCAAGGCAGATACAGGAAGAAGTAAAAGCACTGAACATCCCGACTGCGGTCATCACTAAAGAGGATTGCATCCCTGACAGCTATGACAGGAGCATAGACGGAAAGATCATAGCGATTAACCCGGAAGTGCTTCGCAGCGAATATCAGCGGGCTGATCGACAGCTTTATCTTGTGACAGGCGGCTTTGGAGCGTCTGCAAATTCCCGTGGCAGCGCCGTATTTTGCAAGAACCTGCACACGGGCGAACATACTCGCTTTGAACGCCGTGATGTGCTGGGCGAAGTGAAAACCGACAGGCTTCCCGATTGGGCGAAAGAGATAATCAAGGACTTGCCAGAACAGGACAAGCCGAAAAAGTATAAATCCCGTGAACGATAAGGAGGCTCACTATGGCAGATAAAAACACACTGAATCAGAAAATCAAAGTCCTCAACAAGCTCTTTGACACAGGCTGCACAGCCGAAAAACAGCTTCAGGACTTGAAGATGGAGGATATTTTGAATATTCCCGGTATTACCGTACCGGAGATGAAGGAAATCACAGAAATCCAGAAACAGGTCAAGAACAGGACACTCTTTTCCTATCTCGGAGGTGGCAGCGATGAACACGCAGACAGTAACTGACCGCCATATCATCTGGAGCAATATTAATCTTGACCTTGATGACTGGCGTGATGATATGAAAGAACAGCTTGAAATGAACGGCGTAAGTGGTGATGAAATTACTGAGGACAGACTGTATGAAGAAATGCTTGATAACAATAGCTCTTATCTTGACGATGAGCGTGTCAATCTGAATATTCAGGAAGCACAGCCAATCATAATTATCGGAGATTTGGGACTTTGGAACGGACGCTTTCAGGGATACAAGATGATCGAGTCCGGCAATATCAGGGACTGCCTGTATTCCGATACCGACTATACCGAATGGTATGTGGATAAGCTGGGGGATCTCCGTGCCGACGCCGTTCATCACGATGGAACCAATCATTATTTGTACCGTGCATTCAAGGACAACGCAACATCTGAACAGATTGAAAACCTGCAGGATAAAATCTACGCCGGCAAAGCCACCAGAGCCGATATTACGAGAGTGACCAAACGGCTCGGCGATGATATTGCCAAAGTCTACGGCTTTGATATTCCGAAGCCGAGAACACGCGACAGAGAGAGGTGAAAACGATGGATATTCAAATTTTGAAACCCGAAGAACAGGCATATACCTATTCCCAAAGCCAGCAAATCAGTATGCAGACCGGGTGCATTGGACACCTCCGTGTCGATATGGACTCCGGCGGCGAAGGCTTCTTTTCCTCTTGGGATGATTTTCGCAAGGATTTGAAAACGCAGGAATTCAAGGATGAATTTGATTCCGTTATCAACGAACTCCGTGAGGACGGAAACCTTCTGTGTAATCGTACCGCACTTTCAAAGTATTGCTATTCCCATCCGGAGAGTTCTTTCGGCAACGAGCGTGAGTTCGGCGTCCGTGTCAATACCGAAAAGTACGCATATATGATGCGGCTGAATCCCAACAAAGGAGAGTATCAGCTCTATTGTTATTGCTACCGTAAGGACTGGCTGGACAGCCACATTGAACAGGCACAGCGAGGTATCCGTTTTATTGACAGCAGCTATAACGAACTGTTCAAAATCAAGGACGGCGAACAGATTACGGTTACCTCCTCTTGGGGCGAAAAGCATGATTATATCTGCCGATATATAGATGACTACCACACGGAGGTCGGCAATAATCTTTACCACATCTGTGAGTTTGCCGAGCATATGGAGCAGAACGGAGCGACTTACGAGCCGAAAGAAATCCACCTGCCGGAGAAGTGCTTCAGCGTTCTACCATCCTCTGATGAGCTGATTATCATTGAACGCAATAAGGCAGGATACACGCCAGCAGGGGCAAAAGCGCATGGCAGAACCGGCCGTGAGGCAGCCGATGCAGTCAATAAGGCGATGGGCGTTACCAAACGACAGGAAGCCGCTATGGTTGCAGGCTCCATGTTCGGATGGAATGTGCCGGGAGCGAACCCCATGAATTACGACAAGGACGGGAATCCCGTGAAACCGAAGTCAAAGCATAAAGATCATGAAAGATAAGGAGGCAAGAACCGATGGCAAGAAAATATGACCTTATATCGGAGCTGTACGATCGAACCGGAAAGACGGTCGTATCTACCCCGGAAAATTGGGAAGCCTTTCTTCGCTCTGCAGGATACAATTTCAGGCTCCGTTTTGATGAGCAGCTGCTTGTATATGCACAGCGACCGGATGCAACGGCAGTTTTGCCGATTGAACGCTGGAACGAAAGCTTTGGGCGGTGGGTAAACAAAGGAGCGCACGGTATTGCCGTTTTTGCGGATGAAAACCGTAGCACACAGCGGCTTACCCATTTCTTTGATATATCCGATACTCACGAAAGTCGCTATTCCAGACCCGTTCCCATCTGGGCAATGAAAGATGAGTACACCGATGATGTGATCGAAACGCTTGAAAGCACCTTCGGGGAACTTGTGGATAAATCAACTCTTGCAAGTGCAATTATGAGCGCAGCGGGTAATGCCGTGGAGGACAATCTACCGGACTATACGGGTGATCTTCTCTATTCTGTAAACGGCAGCTTGCTTGACGGTGTGGGAGAAGATGAAATTGCACAGACCTATCACGACACTGTTACAAACAGTGTTGCGTATATGATTATGTCCCGGCTCGGAATTGACGCTGGAGAGTTCTTTGAAACGGACGATCTGCGAGGTGCAGTCAATTTCACTACTCCCGATACCTTGAACGCCATAGGTTTTGCAACCAGTGATATAGCGGAAATGGGACTGTCGGAGATTTCAAAGACTATCCAGTCCCTTGACCGGGCAAATCGCATAATTGCGGAAAATCGCATTCCCGACTACAATGAAGCCGAAATAAAACCTGAAAGGAGCAATGGAGATGAACGAAATCAGTTACACGATGCAGGGAGACTACAATCTGCCGAATCTGGCGATGCCCAAACAGCCGGAGGTGGCACTGGGACGCTACGCACAGATGCGCCGCAAGTATCTGAAGGAGAATCACAGAGTTCTGTATTACAACCTGCTGACGAAATGCAAGCTGGCGGAGCATCTGTCGGAAACCGAACAGAGAGCATTGGAAATGGAAGAAATGCTCCTGAAGCAGATGTCGCAGACGGAGGGCTTGACCGAGAACCTGAAAGCGACGGATATGATGGCTTGGGTTCAGAGAATGAACAATCTGAAGAACAGAGTTCAGGAAATCGTGCTGGAGGAAGTAATCTTCGCTTAGAGCATTACGACCGAGAGCACGAGGACAAGAGTCTGCCGTTCTTTGGGAACGACGACACCATTCGTGAAATGCTCGGCACAACGCCTCACCTGAAAGCAGGCAAAGATGAAATCCGTGCTTTCTATGAAACGCACCTTGATGATAAAGAGCGCACCGAGTATATCAAGAGTATTTTCAATAACGACTATACCGAGCTTCTCATTGGAGAAAATCACGACCACAGGGTCGGTTACAAAACCTACGACAATGTGCTGCAACTTTGGGATGGCAGCTATCTCTCCCGCACAGCGCAGAGCTTTTATAACTGGAGCGTAATTGCACAGCACTTTGAAGCAATGCGGCTTCTGGGAGAATTACAGGATACGATGAAGCCGCTTCCGTCCATTGACGGACAAATATCTTTTATAGAAGCGAACGCAGAGGAAAAAACCTCTGCATTTTCTTTTTCTCAGGAGATTATTGACGCAGTGCTTACCCGTGGAAGTGGTGTTTCTGAAGGAAAAATGCGAATCTATGAGCAATTCCAAGAGAGCCTTTCCGCAAAAGAGAATGTAAGCTTTCTGAAAGAGGAATACGGCTGGGGTGGTTCTTATCCGGTTATCACGGGTGCAGGCATTGACGAGAACCACGACGCCAAAGGCATCACGATCTCAAAGGGAATCGGCAGCGACAAACCGCACATTGACCTTAACTGGAATCAGGTGGAAAAGCGTATTGCCGAGCTTATAAAGCTTGACCGCTATCTCAATCCAAAAGAGGCCGCAGAATATCCAAAGTGGCTTGAAGCGCAGGAACAGCGTCTTGCAGAATATGTAAAACGAAGCGAGACAAGAGAAATACTGAATGCAGCGCCACCAGAAATACAAGAACCGGAGTTGCCGGCAAGCTACGAATATCATCTCGGCGATACCGTGTATATCGGAGCTGCCGAATATCAAATCCTGTCGTTCGATGATGAGCGTGTTTCCCTTTATGACACTCAGTACCCTCTGTTCAACAAGGAATACACACGGGTGGAGTTTGACAGCCGAGTGCAGGAAAACCCGATGAATGACCATTTGAAGGTTGAAAGTTCACCTGCGAGTGCAATAGAAAAGTCTGCTCTGTGGCAGGAATACAGCGAAATCAAACAGCGCAATCCTGACAGTATCGTACTCTTTCAGGTTGGTGACTTCTTTGAGGTAATGGGTGATGAATCGCAGCTTGCTGCAAACGCACTGTCCATTACCTTGACCCACAGAGCCGAGCCGAATGGCGACGAAATTCAGATTGTCGGTTTCCCGGCGTCAAGCCTTGATGAGAATACCGAAAAGCTTCGCTCTCTTGGCTACGATGTGCTGGCTGCGCCTCTCGAATCCGGCATACGGAACGAATATATTTTTCGCTCCACCAAAGAACCGGAGCAGACGGTAGATACCAATATCGGCAATATGCCTGTGGAGGATTATCGTGAAATTGTAGCAAGTCAGAACGGATTTGACAGCTATGATGAGATGTATAGTCAGGGCATCCGAATCGGCAATGGCATGGACAAAGAGCCTGAACCCGTAAAACCCGCTTGGGAGAACAAGCCGAAAAGAAAAGCGCAGAGCTTTGACATACACCCTGAAATTCCTATGGTTGACCGATTGACCTTTGACCTTGCAAACAACGAGGTTGAAACGGTAGGCAAAAAAGAACGCTTCCGCCGTAACATTATGGCAATTCAGCTTCTGAAAAAGTGTCAGAGCGAGAACCGTTTTGCCACACCTGATGAGCAGCTTGTTCTGTCGAAATATGTCGGTTGGGGCGGCATTCCCGAAGCCTTTGATGAGAACAATTCATCGTGGGCGACGGAATATCTGGAGTTGTCCGTTGTGCTTGACACAGACGAATACGCAAGAGCCAGAGAAAGCACCCTGACGGCGTTCTACACCCCTCCTGAAGTCGTATCTGCTATCTACAAAGCAATGGAGCAGATGGGCTATCAACAGGGAAATATCTTGGAGCCGTCCTGCGGCATCGGTAACTTCATCGGTATGCTGCCGGACGAAATGAGAGACAGCAAGTTCTACGGTGTTGAGCTTGATCCCATTTCGGCAGGAATTGCACAACAGCTCTACCAGAAATCCTCTATCGCAGCACAGGGCTATGAGGAAGCACAGCTTCCCGACAGCTTCTTCGACGCAGTGGTGGGCAATGTTCCTTTCGGTGACTTCAAGGTTGCCGACAAACGCTACGACAAGAATAACTTCCTGATCCACGACTACTTCTTTGCGAAATCTCTTGATAAACTTCGTTCCGGTGGTGTTATGGCACTCATTACTTCAAAAGGCACTCTGGATAAGGAAAACTCCAATGTGCGCAAGTATATCGCACAACGAGCTGACCTCTTGGGTGCAATCCGACTCCCGAATAACACCTTCAAAGGTAACGCCGGAACGGAGGTTGTGTCAGACATTCTGATACTCCAAAAGCGTGATCGTATTGTTGACATTGAGCCTGACTGGGTTCGTCTTGATACGAACGAAGACGGCATCCGAATGAACAGCTACTTTGTTCAGCACCCTGAAATGGTGCTTGGCGAAGTGAAGATGGTGTCCGGCCGTTTCGGTGAAGAAATGTCGGTGCTGCCCTATGAAAACGCCGACCTTGAAAGCCAGCTTACCGATGCCATTGCAAACATTCACGGAGAAGTCACCGAGTATATGGCGGATGAGGAGCTGGAGGAAGAAGATAAATCCATCCCAGCAGACCCAACCGTGCGGAACTTTTCCTATACTCTTGCAGACGACGCAATCTATTTCCGTGAGAACTCACGGATGACCCCGGTGGAAGCTTCGGCAACTGCAGAAAACCGCATCAAAGGTCTGATCGGTATTCGTGACTGCGTAAGGCAGCTTATTGAGTATCAGACCGAGGATTTCCCCGATGAGATGATAAAGAGCGAACAGGCAAAGCTCAATACGCTTTATGACGGCTTCACAAAGAAGTACGGACTCATCAACAGCCGTGCCAACAACTCGGCATTCTCACAGGACAGCTCCTATTCGCTGCTGTCCGCTCTTGAAGTGCTTGGCGACGAGGGCGAGCTGGAGCGTAAGGCGGATATGTTCTATAAGAGAACAATCAAGCCGCACAGCCCGGTAACTTCGGTTGATACTGCCAGTGAAGCTCTTGCCGTATCTATGGGCGAAAAGGCTCAGATAGATATGGAGTATATGTGCGGACTGACAGGCAAAACCGAAGAAGAAATCTTTGCCGACCTGAAAGGTGTTATCTTCCTGAATCCTCTTTTTGAGTACGGGAGCAGCAACTTTCAGAAGTATCTGATGGCGGACGAATACCTATCCGGAAATGTCAGAGAAAAGCTTACGATTGCAAAAAGCTCGGCAAAGCTCTATCCCGAAGATTACACCGTCAATGTGGAAGCACTGGAAAAAGTTCAGCCGAAAGACCTGACGGCAAGTGAAATTGCCGTGCGGCTCGGTGCAACTTGGCTCCCTGTCGAGGATGTGCAGGAGTTCATGTTTAACCTGCTTGATACGCCGAGATATGCTCAGTGGAACATCAAGGTTCACTTCTCAAAGTTTACTTCTGAGTGGAACATTGAGGGGAAAGCATACGACCGCAGCAATGTCAAAGCGTACTCGACCTACGGCACAGGGCGCATCAATGCCTACAAGATTATGGAGGAAACTCTGAACCTACGGGATGTCCGCATCTTCGATTATGTTGAGGACGACGACGGCAAGAAAAAGGCTGTGCTCAACAAAAAGGAAACCGCAATCGCACAGGCAAAGCAGGAACAGATCAAGCAGGCGTTTCAGGATTGGGTATGGACTGACCCATCCCGCCGTGAAAGACTAACAAAACTCTACAACGAAAAATTCAACAGTAATCGTCCCCGTGAGTACGACGGAAGCCATATTACCTTTAACGGAATGAACCCGGAAATTGACCTCCGTGAACATCAGAAAAATGCCGTGGCACACATCCTTTATGGCGGAAATACGCTTCTTGCACACGCAGTCGGTGCGGGCAAAACCTATGAAATGGCAGCCGCCGCAATGGAATCAAAGCGGCTTGGACTTTGCTCAAAATCCCTATTTGTCGTTCCAAACCACCTGACCGAACAATGGGCTTCGGAGTTCCTGCAGCTCTACCCGGCAGCAAACATTCTTGTCGCTACCAAAAAGGACTTTGAAACCAAGAACCGCAAACGTTTCTGTGGCAGAATTGCGACCGGCGACTATGACGCTGTTATTATCGGGCATTCGCAGTTTGAGAAAATCCCCATGTCGATAGAACGGCAGAGGGCAATCCTTGAACAGCAGCTCAGTGAGATAACAGACGGTATCGCAGATCTGAAGCACAACCGCGGCGAAAACTTCTCTGTAAAACAGCTTGAAAAATCCCGGAAAGCAATCAAGCTAAAGCTTGAAAAGTTCAATGACCAATCAAGAAAGGATGATGTTGTTACCTTCGAGGAATTAGGCTGTGACAGGCTTTTTATTGATGAAAGTCACTACTATAAGAACCTTTTCCTCTACACGAAAATGCGCAATGTCGGTGGTATTGCTCAGACGGAAGCGCAGAAATCCAGCGACCTTTTTATGAAGTGCAGATACCTTGACGAGCTGACGGGAGGGCGTGGAACAGTCTTTGCGACAGGTACGCCGATCAGTAACAGTATGGTTGAACTCTATACCATCCAACGGTACTTGCAGTACAACACCCTGCAAAGAAACAATCTTCAGCATTTCGACGCATGGGCAAGCACCTTTGGCGAAACCGTTACGGCGGTTGAGCTGACCCCGGAAGGCACCGGCTACCGAGCGAAAACACGCTTTGCGAAGTTCTACAATCTGCCGGAGCTGATGGCAATGTTCAAAGAGGTGGCAGATATAAAAACGGCGGATATGCTTGATCTGCCTGTACCGCAGGCAAACTTCCACAATGTGGCGGTAAAGCCGTCCGAGCTTCAGAAAGAAATGGTGGCGTCTCTTGCCGACCGAGCGGAAAAAGTGCGTGGAGGCAACGTTGATTCAAGCGTTGACAATATGCTTAAGATCACGAACGACGGTAGGAAGTTAGCCCTTGACCAGCGTATGATGAACGATATGCTGCCGGACTTTGATGGCAGCAAGGTCAACGCCTGCGTAGATAACATCTATTCTCTGTGGGACAAAACAATGGAGAAAAAGTCAGCACAGCTTGTGTTTTGCGACCTTTCTACACCCCACGGCGACGACAGCTTTTCCGTCTATACAGACATTCGAAAAAAGCTGTTAGGTCGTGGTATTCCCGAATCAGAAGTCAAGTTTATCCATGAAGCCGATACCGAACAAAAGAAGCAGGAGCTGTTTAAGAAAGTCCGTAAAGGCGAGGTTCGTGTTCTTCTCGGTTCAACGGCAAAGATGGGTGCAGGCACAAATGTGCAGAATAAGCTCATCGCATCCCACGATATTGATTGTCCGTGGAGGCCGTCGGATTTGGAACAGCGCCTCGGCAGAACGGTCAGACAAGGCAACGAAAACCCGGAGGTTGAAATCTTCCGCTATGTGACCGAGGAAACCTTTGATGCATATCTCTATCAGCTTGTAGAAGGCAAGCAGAAGTTTGCAAGTCAGATTATGACGAGCAAATCTCCGGTGCGTTCCTGCGAGGACATTGACGAAACGGCGCTCAGCTATGCTGAAATAAAGTCCCTTGCAACAGGCAATCCGTATATCAAAGAGAAGATGGATTTGGATATTCAGGTACAAAAGCTGAAGCTCTTAAAGTCCTCTTTCCTTTCCGAAAAGTACGCTCTGGAGGACAAGACAATCAAGTACTATCCACAGGAAATCGCACGGCTTTCTGAACGCATCGAGAACCTGCAGCTTGATAAAGCACGAATGGAACAGCATCCGAAATCTACCGAAGACCACTTTGTGGGTATGGTGATTCAGGGCGTTTCTTATTCTGAAAAACAGGAAGCAGGACAGGCAATCATTGCCGCTTGTAAGTCCATGACCTCACCTGACCCCATTCCCCTTGGCAAGTTCCGTGACTTTGACTTGGAGCTGTCTTTTAACAGCTTTGAGCGAACATATGAGGTGAGAATCAAGGGCGATACCACACAGAGCGTAGCTCTCGGCGACGATGTATTCGGCAATATCACCCGTATCGACAATCGAATTGAGCGTATCCCAGAACTGCTGGACACGGCAAATGACGAACTTGAAAATACCAAACGGCAGTTTGAAACTGCTAAAACCGAGGTGCAGAAACCGTTTCCGCAGGAAGAAGATTTGAAAGCTAAAACCGCAAGGCTTGATGAACTGAATATCCTACTCAATATGGATAAAAAGGAAAATGAGCTTGTGGACGGCGAGCCTGACGAGGGCGAAAACGAAGCACCACAGAAGTTAAAAGACAGAGAGCGATAACAAAAATCGGCATCGGAAACGGTGCCGGTTATTACATACTCAGAAGATTGAGTTTAATATTTCCTCAATGGTATTGACAAATACCATACTTGTGAGTATAATCTAAACAGATAGGAGGCGGACACGATGAAATACTATGATGATTTCCTTACCATGAAAAGCTTTCGCTTCGCAGACGCCGTAAAGCTGATAGGAAATGAGAAGTCGGCAAAATCATTGTTGCAGCAATACAAGAAAAAAGGATATATAGCATTGATAAAGAAAGGCTTGTATGTAGCGGTAAATATCGTTGATAAAGAGCCTGTGCTGAATAAGTTTGCAATAGCGTCTGTACTGACGGATACTTCACTTGTGTCTTTTCGGTCTGCTTTTGAATATTATGGATATACAAATCAGGTTTCATACGCTGTAAGCGTAACATCTGAACAGAAATTTAATAGTTTTGATTTCAATGGATACAACTTCCGACGGATGGCACCGAGCATAAAAAGCGGAGTAAGCATACAATCTGACGGAGTGAGAGTATCAGACATAGAGCGAACTGTGCTTGACAGTATCAATTCCTTTGAGGGACAGATGGGACTGGAAGAACTGCTGAATTGTATCTCATCGGTTCCGTTGCTTGACGAGGAAAAGCTCCTGCTGTATTTGGAAGAATATAAGAAGCAATTCCTATATCAGAAAACAGGTTTTCTTTTAGAGCATTTTCAAAATGAGCTATCAATAAGCAGCAGCTTTCTGGATACCTGTAAACTGAAATCCGGAAAAAGTTCTCGGTACTTGGTTAAGAATATGCCAAAGGATGTGATGTCGTTTGACGCCAAGTGGCACTTGACCTATCCCGGTAATATGTGGACAGATATGCTGAACGGAGGATATGAAGATGCCGATATATGATAAATTGCAGCTGACTCAGAGAGCAAAAGAACTTCATGTAGTCAGGGATACCTTTGAAAAGGTTTGCCGTTTGCAAGAAATACTTCGTTTCTTTACCTCCTCTGATTTGTTAAAAACATCCCTTGCATTAAAGGGTGGGACGGCAATCAATCTGTTGTTTTTCAATTTGCCGAGATTGTCAGTTGACATTGATTTGGATTTCAGTCAAAACTTATCAAGAGAAGAAATGCTCTCGGCAAGAGAAAGAATTGGCAGCTTGATCTCTAAATATATGACAGCACAAGGGTATTATCTCAGTCCACATACAAAAACGCCGCATAGTCTTGATTCTTTTGTTTATGATTATACCAACGCAGCCGGAATGAAGGATAACATAAAAATTGAAATCAACTATTCACTTCGTTCTCATGTGTTACCGGTAAAACAAATGGGGTTTGCAGCAGAGACTTTTGCATCTGACTTTCAGGTAACAACGGTATCTCCAATTGAAATTTATGCGTCGAAAACGGTTGCGCTTCTGACAAGAGCGGCGGCAAGGGATTTGTATGATCTGAACTATATGATTCGATATGGTTTGTTTGATGAGGACGAAACAGAATTGTATCGCAAATGTGTTGTCTTTTATCTCGCGGTAGCAACACAGACGCCACCGACAGAAATTAGCTTTAGCGCTATTGACACGATAACCACGCACAAGATACACACAGATTTATACCCGGTTATCCGTGATAAAGATTCATTTGAACTTGATGTGGCAAAGAAAACAGTGATAGATTTTCTTTCCGATAACCTTGAGCTTTCAGAAAAAGAAGCTCAGTTTCTCAATAAATTCAGACAAGGGTTTTACCATCCGGAGTTGCTGTTTGAGGATAAGGCAACGATAAAGCGTATTGAAAATCACCTAATGGCACTGTGGAAAACAGCAAAAACCCGCAATTCTAAAGAAAGATAAAAATAGACCAATACATAGCCGAGAGGTTTTCAGAAACGAAAATCTCCCGGCTATTTCTATTTTATGAAAGGAAGGATGACAATGACAAACGAAGAACTGAACACAGCTCTGTATCAAAAGATGCTCGCTGAGCAGGAAAAGTACCGTGACTGGCTGCTCTCCCAGCCCGCCGCAGAGGTGCTCAATCACACCTACGAATACACGGTGCGGGAGGACATTATCCTGTCTCTGGAGTACAACGACCTCAGCGACAAACAGTGCAAAGCACTGCTCAAATCCCCCTGTCCGCTTGATGATGTTTTCAAGGATTTTGAGCGCCGTGAGACAGACCATATGGACGACATCAAAGATACCATTGAATGCCGAGCCAATGCGGTGATCCGTGAGGATTTCAAAAAGACACAGCGAGAAAGCAGGTAAAGACTATGCCATATATCGAACCGGAGGTGATCGAACAGGCAAAACAGATCGACCTGTTGACCTACCTTCAAAGTTTTGAGCCGCAGGAACTGGTACACTTTTCGGGCAGCACTTACACAACCCGAACCCACGACAGCCTGAAAATCTCCAACGGAAAATGGATGTGGTGGTCGAGAGGAATCGGCGGGAAATCCGCTCTGGATTATCTCATCAGGGTCAAGGATTACAGCTTCATCGATGCTGTTGAAGCGATTATGGGAAAAGGTGCGGTGTTGCCAACAACAGTTGTTCAGACAAAAAAAGATGAGCCGAAGAAGCTTCTGCTTCCGGATAAGAGTGCTTCCACAGATAAAATATTTGAGTATCTTTACGGGCGAGGAATCGACTACGCCATCATCGAACAATGTGTGCGCGATGGCATCATCTTTGAAAGTCTGCCGTATCACAATCTTGTATTCATTGGCAAAGACGGTGCGGGAGAGCCGAAATATGCCGCATACCGTGCCACCAACAAATCAAGAGTCATGGGAGACTGCACAGGCAGCGACAAGCACTTTTCTTTTCGGCTGGCAGACGGAAAAGCGGACAGTGTGCATCTCTTTGAGAGTGCTATCGACCTGTTGTCCTATGCCAGTCTGATGAAGCTTGATTGTGAGGAGTATCGCAGTGAAAACCTTGTTTCTCTTGCCGGAGTCTATTCACCAAGAGAAAAAATTGAGGAAAGTAAAGTGCCAATCGCATTGGACGGTTTTCTGAAAGACAATCCGCAAATCACAAAAATCATTCTCCACTTGGACAACGACAAAGCAGGACGGCTTGCAGCCAAAGCACTGCAGATCATCCTTCATAACGCTTACGAAGTCATTGATGAGCCTGCCCCACAGGGTAAGGATTTCAATGACTTTCTTTGTTTCAGGCTGGGAATCGAACGAACGAAAACACATGAAAGGAGCTATGAACGCTAATGAACATTGATGTTTTTCAGGTCAATACGGATAGAGATACCAACCGTATCGCCTTTATGGACTATGACAACATTGCCCGCTTTCAGGGCAGCCCGGACATCGACTGCAAGATTTATGACAAGGTATTTGAGGGTGAAGTCAATTGCAAAAACCTTGAGGAGATTTATAAGATATTCAACCTTGACCACCCGGACGGCTACAAAGGAAGGTCGCTTTCCGTGTCGGATGTTGTCGAAATCAAGGACAAGAATGAGGTCGAACCCGGCTTCTATTTCTGTGATGATATCGGCTTTAAGAAGGTGGAGTTTCACCCGGAGGAATGTGCCGAACTTGTCAACGAACCGAAGAAGGACACCATCACCGTCCTTGTTGTTGAACCGATGAAGAAACCGCAGCTTATGGAAATCGGTTCAAGCCTTGAAGCAATGCAGGCTGTTGTCGGCGGGATGATTGAGGAATATATGCCCTTTGAGGACGAGGTGGCAGTCATCTGCAACGAGGAGGGAAAAGTGGATGGATTGCCGCTGAATCGTGCCGTCTATGATGAGCAATCTCACGAGATGGTAGACATTGTGGCAGGCACATTCTTTGTTGCCTATGCTCCCGTCGAGAGCGAGAAATTCAAAAGTCTGCCCAAAGAAATGGCAGACAAATACGCACAGCGTTTCAAATATCCCGAAACCTTTATGAAGGTTGGTGACGAAATCAAAGCCATTCCGATCAAACCGAATAAGGATAGAGAACGCTGATAAACCAACGGTATCAGGGGCAGCCTGAAAGGTCTGCGTTATCTTAACGAGCAGACTGTTTATGGACAGGTTTGTCCAAAACAGTGTAAAGCTCGTTAGGGCTGCACCCTAATACCTGCCGACAAGAAAGGAGCAAGCGATGCTTGACTTTATTTTATTTCTGACTGGATTATTGCTCGGCGGCGTCATCGGCGTTGTTTCGATGAGCCTTGTGCAGATAAGCCGCTTACAGGAGCATGATTTTTACAGAAAGGGTGATCCAAACGATGAAAAGAACGATTGAAAAGCACTTCCTCTTTAGCCGTGAAGAAGCACAAGAGCTTCAGAAGAAATCCAAGAAAGCCTGTGTCTCGGAAGCAGCACTCATCCGTTTTCTTCTGAAAGGCTATGAGCCGAAAGAGAAACCGGACGAACGGTTTTATGATGTGATGCGTGAGTTGTCCGCTATCGGAAACAACATTCATCAGATTTCCGCAAAAGCTAATGCCTTGAACTTTATTGACGCACCGATGATTTCAAAGGAAGCGCAGCGTTGGCACAAGTTTCAGGCGGATGTGGAGCGTGAGTTTCTCCGTCCCGGCAGCAGTGAACTGAAATGGCAGTAAGCAGGCTGTGGTCGATACACGGACGGCTCAGTAATGTGATCGACTACGCCACCAACCCGGATAAGACCGTGCGGGCAAATTCAAAATACAGTGATGCGGATTACCAAGCATTGAAGGATGTTCTTGCCTATGCCAAAGACGAGGAAAAGACCGAGCGGGAATATTTCTGCGACGGTATCAACTGTAATGTGTCTAATGCCCGTGAGCAGTTCATCACAGTCAAACAGTCTTTTGGAAAGGAGGACGGCATACAGGCATATCACGGCTATCTCAGCTTCAAGGAGCAAGGCAATAGGATTTCGCCGGAGCTTGCCCAGCAGATCGGTATGGAGTTTGCAGAGCGTGTCTGGGGCAAACGGTATCAGGTAGTCGTGACCACTCATCTGAACACGCAGCACCTGCACTGCCACTTCGTCGTAAACTCGGTTTCCTTTGTGGACGGAATGAAGCTGCACGACAATGAAAAACGCTGGTTTTCTTTCCGGCATATTGCTGACGACCTCTGCAAGGAACACGGCTTGTATTTCAAGCCTGTGGAAGAACTGGAGCTTGGGATTGCTCCGAAGTATCTGACGCAGAAAGAAAAAGCCGGGATGCCAACACGGTACTCCAATGCAAGAGCCGCAATGGATGAAGCAATCTCGCAATGCCGAAACACTGCAGAGCTGCAATCGGCACTGGAGCACCTCGGTTATACCGTCAACTTCAATCCGAGCCGCAAATACTGGACGCTCTTGCCGAAGGGCGATAAGAAGCCAATCCGAACGCACCAGCTCGGAGAGGAATATACCGTTGAGCGTATTAAAGAGCGGCTTTATGAAAACCGTGATACCATCCGCTTCGGAAGCTTTCAGAAAACAAAGCCAAAGGAGCGGCAGTACAGACTGCAAACCCGTGAGGGAAAAATCAAAAAGGTTGGCGGGCTGTACGGACTTTATCTCTATTACAGCTACCGGCTCGGCTATCTGCCGAAGTACAAGAAACAAAATCTTGCCCGCATCCATTATATCTTCAGAGACGACCTGATGAAGATAGATAAGCTCACACAGCAGGTCACGCTGCTCGGCCATCACCACATCGTTAATGACGAGCAGCTTTTTGCGTTCAAGCACAAGCTTGAAGAAGAAATCAAGGTTCTCACTGCCGACAGAAATCTGCTCCGAAATGAAGAACGAAAAGTGAATAAGACAGACGATGAGTTGTCCGGCATAAAGACCAAGATTTTCACGCTTTCCGACAGGCTGAAAGAACTGCGGAAAGAGATTGCGCTCTGTGACGAGATCGCTGAGAGGTCGGGTGTTATCAAACACAATCTTGAAGTCGCTCGCACAGATGAAGAAAAAACCAAAGGAAGGGAGAAAACCAATTATGAACAACGGCGGTGACGCAGCAGAACAAATTGTCAGGCTCAGTCTTGAAGGATTTGAAGTCGCTGCAAAACTCACAGGCTCGGCGGCGAAAAACATTGCCGTCCTTCTTGCTTCGACCTTAAAGCAGGAAGTCAATCAGACACATAAGACCAAAGGCAAGGCTCGCCTTACCAATATGCTGAAATCAGGAAAGGAACTGAAGGTCTTTGCGCTTCAGAACAAAGACATTCCGAAGTTTACCGAACAGGCGAAACGCTACGGCGTTCTCTACTGTGTACTGAGGGATAAAACCAACAGTGATCCCAATGCTCCGGTAGATATTATTGCTCGTGCGGAGGACGCTTCTAAAATTCAGCGCATCTCAGACAGGTTTGAACTCGGAAAGGTCGATAAGGTTTCCATCGTTACAAAAGCCGAAAAGGTTGTTGCTGACAGAGAAGCAAAGGAGACAGAGCTTCCGACAAAAAGCAGAGGTGAAAAAGCCGTGGAGGAAGCAATGGGCAAACCACAGCAGAAAGAAGGTTATGCCCATGAAAACCCCACTGTGGCAAAGACAGAAAAAAGCCCTCTGTCCGAGCGAAGCTCAGAAACGGTGGAATCTCGCACCGATGAGGGTGCTGCAAAGCGATCTGACAAGAAGCCTTCTGTGAAGAAAAAGTTGGAGGGCTTTCGTGAACAGAGCCGTTCGCAGAAAGAACCGGAGAGAGATGCACCTTCGACTTCAAAGGAGAAGCCGAAAACCGCTGAACCCAATCGACAGACGGTTCACCAGCAGCCAAAAACAAAAAAGAAATCAAAAGAGAGGTAATCTATTATGACTAACAATTTCAAAGCCAACAAAGGCTCCTACAACAAACCGCAGCTTTCCCCGGAAGAATGGGCAGCAAAGAAACAGGCAGAAAAAGATTCCGTCTATACGCTCATTGATGAAACCGCTCTTGAGGTAACGGCTTCCCCGGAGAAGTTCAAAGCGTTCCTTGATACACAGGCTCGTATGGACAGATATTCCGCAGCCAATGCGCTGCTGATCTACAAGCAGCTTCCGAACGCCACCCAGCTCAAGGACTTTAACGACTGGACTGCTGAGGATGTGAAAATCAACAAAGGCTCTAAAAGCATTTCTATTCTGGAGCCTGTCGAGTACACAAAGAAGGACGGCACACCGGGCGTTTCTTACAATGTTAAGAAAGTCTTTGATGTGTCACAGACCACAGGCAAGCGCACTCCTGCTCCGACGGTCAACCGTGACCCGCAGAAGCTTGTTGCAATGATGCTTGACTCCGCTCCTGTTACAGTGGAAACCGTTGACGATTTGCCTTTCCCCGGAATGGGTGCGATGTACGATAATGAGAAGCAGGCGATTCTTGTCAAGCGTGGCGTTGGAGACAGCGTTGCAATCTGTCAGTGTGTTGCACAGGAGCTTGCCCATGCGCAGCTTGCCGTGAATGCTGAAGCATACAGCCGAAAGGACTCCGGCTTTGATGCCGTCTGCGTCGGATATATGCTCTGCAAAAAGTATGGTGTGGACACACAGAACTTCAATATCGCCAATCTTGACAGGTTCAAGGATAAGGAGCCGAAAGAAATTCGCAGCGACCTTTCAAAAGTCCGCTCTGCGATGACGGAAATCCATTCCCATATCTCGGAGGAAATGTACCGCAAAAGTCAGGAGCGCACCAAAGACCGTGACGCACGATAAAGGAGGAAACCGGAATGAAGGAAGAACAAGTCTTTGTCGCCCTTGATGATTACGAACACGGTGTTGTCATCCGTTCTCTAAACGACGAGCGCAACAGCTTAATGGAAGAAGGACGGACGACCGACGCCGTAGACGATTTAATTGTCAAAATCGGCAATGCCCCGAAAAAGAAATTCAAGGTGATCGAGAAGCCTGAGAAAAGAGCAATCCACAGTGATGCGAGATAACAACCAGAAGGCTTTTCACATTCTTGCGGTTGTCGGTATTCTTCCTGTTGTGTGGATCGGGCTTTTGCTTGCTCCTTCCGTAAAGGGTGGGCTTGCCGAGATTGTGCCATCACTGATGACACTTTTCGAGCATCCGTTCCAGATAGAGCTTTGTGAGGACAGTGTAAAAACTGTCCTCATTTTGCTTTTAATCTACGGAATGGGGATCGGCATCTACTTCTCCACCAGACGGAATTACCGCAGGCGAGAGGAACACGGCTCTGCTAAGTGGGGCGATGCGAGAGCCGTAAACAAAAAATACCGCCAATTTCCCGCAAGCAATAACAAGCTGATGACGCAGAATGTCAGCATCGGGCTGAACGCAAAGAAGCACAGGCGAAATCTGAATACGCTTGTGTGCGGCGGTTCAGGCGCAGGTAAAACACGTTTCTACTGCAAACCAAATCTGATGCAGGCAAACACTTCTTTCGTGATTCTCGATCCGAAAGGAGAAATCTTGCGTGATGTGGGAGGACTGCTTGAAAAGAAAGGCTATGAGGTGCGAGTGCTGGACTTAATCTCTATGGAACTCAGCCACTGCTACAATCCCTTTGTCTATCTGAAAAGCGACAACGACATCCAGCGGCTCGTAACGAACCTGTTTAAGTCAACCACGCCGAAAGGCTCACAGAGCAATGATCCGTTCTGGGATACCTCGGCATCTATGCTGCTGTCTGCCCTTGTCTATTATCTGCATTACGAAGCGCCGGAGGAGGAACAGAACTTTCCGATGGTCATGGAAATGCTTCAGTATGGTGCAATCCAAAACGAGGAGGAACCGGAAATCACACCGCTTGACAGCTTGTTTGCGGAGCTTGAATCGGATAGCCCTGACCACATCGCCGTGAAGTATTACAAGAGCTACCACGCAGGCAGCGCAAAGACGCTCAAATCAATTCAGATAACCCTTGCGGCAAGACTGGAAAAGTTCAACCTTGAAAGTCTGGCGTCACTCACTTCTACTGACGAGCTCGATTTACCATCCCTCGGAGAAAAGAAGGTAGCGCTGTTTGCTCTGATACCGGATAACGACAGCTCATTTAACTTCTTGGTATCCATTCTCTACACGCAGTTGTTCCAACAGCTTTTCTATTCCGCTGATCATATACACGGCGGATGCCTGCCCATACCGGTTCACTTCCTGATGGATGAGTTCGCAAATGTGAGCCTGCCTGATGACTTTGATAAGATACTGTCCGTTATGCGCTCCCGTGGTGTATCGGTCAGTATCATCCTGCAGAACTTGGCACAGCTCAAGGCGCTCTTTGAAAAGCAATGGGAGAGTATAGTGGGCAACTGTGACGAATTTCTCTACTTGGGCGGCAACGAGCAATCCACCCACAAATATGTTTCTGAGCTTCTCGGCAAGGAAACCATAGACACCAACACCTACGGGCAATCCAAAGGACGAAACGGTAACTATTCCACCAACTTTCAGATCAGCGGTCGTGAACTGCTCACTCCGGATGAGGTTCGTATGCTTGATAACCAGTATGCAATTCTCTTTATCCGTGGCGAACGCCCGGTAATGGACTTCAAGTATGACATCTTAAAGCACCCGAATGTTGACTTGACTGCTGATGGCAAGGCAAAGCCGTATACTCACGGCAATGCAGAAAGCGCAGTCGCCACCGTTGAATATCTGGACATCAATCCGAACGATCTCGATGGAGACTATATCGAAACCACTTATGAGCTTTTGTCCGACGAGGACTTTGAAGCTCCACAACACTAAATTTTTGGAGGAAAATACTATGAACCTTTTTAAGAAAAATACCGTTAAGCACACCATGAAGCTGGAAACCCCTGCGAAGGTGAAGAAAGGCTTCCGCACCTATTGCGCTGTTGTTATGGCGCTTACGCTTGTTATGGGCATGTCTGTTACGGCTTTCGCCGCAGGCACAGATCCTCTCGGCGTAATTAACAACCTCTCCGACTTCATCTTCGGACTTATCCGTGCGGTCGGAATTATCCTGCTCGGATGGGGCATTGTGCAGGTCGGTCTTTCGCTTCAGAGCCACGATCCCTCTCAGCGTTCCAACGGCTTCCTGACTTTGGCAGGCGGTGTTGTCATCACCTTTGCCAAGGAAATCCTGACTCTTATCACGGGCTGATTTTGGAGAAATGACAGGGGTGTACCTGGTAGATTCAGGTACACCCCTATTTCATTTTAGGAGGTGCAAACTATGTCAGATAACTGGGTAGTCCAGAATCTCCAAAATGCTCTTGATACTTGGAACGAAAAGCTACAAGAAATATGGTCGCTGCTGACCACAACACCGCAGAACTTCAAAGGAGGCGGCATATGGTCGGTCATCGTCAACATCAACGGAGCAATGCAGGCAATCGGCCTTGCACTGCTCGTTTTGTTTTTTGTAGTAGGCATGGTAAAAACTTGCGGAAGTTTTGCAGAGGTAAAGAAACCGGAACACGCATTAAAGCTGTTCGTGCGCTTCGCTCTCGCAAAGGGAGCAATCACCTACGGTATGGAGTTTATGCTTGCCCTGTTAAATATCATTCAGGGAGTTATTACCACCATCATGAACACATCGGGTATCAGTACGACCAATGCGACAGTATTGCCACAGGAAATGATTGATAAGATCGAAAGCTGTGGCTTTTTTGAAAGCATTCCATTGTGGGCGGTAACGCTCATCGGCGGACTGTTTATCACGATTATGTCTTTCATCCTGATTATGACCGTTTACGGCAGGTTTTTTAAGCTGTATATGTACACGGCTTTGGCTCCAGTACCGCTTTCTACTTTTGCCGGAGAACCATCGCAAAATGTCGGCAAGAGCTTTATCAAAAGCTACTGCGCCGTCTGTCTGGAGGGTGCGGTCATTGTACTCGGCTGTATCATATTTTCACTCTTTGCGGCTTCACCGCCTGTTGTCAATCCCGATGCAGCAGCCGTTACGCAGGTATGGAGCTATATCGGAGAACTGCTCTTTAATATGCTTGTGCTCGTAGGCTCTGTGAAGATGGCAGACCGCGTTGTGCGTGAGATGATGGGCTTGTAAGGAGAACGAGATGAAACGAAACACACGAATTTACAACAAATGGAGGGGCTATTCCCTCGAAGATTGCGATTGCAGATATTGTCTGTACTACGGCGGCAAGCGAAAGCACAAGGTAATCTGCCTTGCCGATAACTGCGTCTGCAAAGAAGAAATAGAGGAAGCCCGCCGTAGAGAAAGGAACACCAATGGAAGTAAAAATAAATAGAGAAATCCGTGCTTATACGGAAGCCGTGTTTTTTGGGCTGTCAATGCGTCAGCTCATTTTCTCTGCCTGTGCCTGCGTGGTGGCGGTTGGACTGTATTTTGTCCTAAAACCCTATGTCGGTACTGAAACCGTATCGTGGATGTGCATATTGGGTGCGGCTCCCTTTGCCGCCCTCGGCTTTATCAAGTACAACGGGATGACCGCTGAAAAGTTTCTTGCCGCTTGGTTCAAGTCGGAATTTATGACGCCTAAAAAGCTTGTATTTCATTCCACGAACACCTACTACGAGCTTTTGAAGCCGCTTATGGATAATAAATCGAAGGAGGCTATGAAGTCTGATGATTAAGACGCTTAAAAACCTGTTCAAGCAGGACAAAGAAAACTATGTCGTTCCGAAGGGTGTGCAGGATGTCATTCCAGTATCCGCTATCTATGACGATGGCATCTTCCGTATCGGGAAGGACAAGTATTCCAAGACTTTTCAGTTCACAGATATAAACTACGCGGTGGCAAGCCGTGAGGACAAGGAGGGAATGTTCCTTGAATACTCGGAACTGCTCAACTCGCTTGACAGCGGCGCTACCACAAAAATCACCATCAATAACCGCAGGCTTAACCGTTTGGACTTTGAAAAGACGATTCTCATCCCACTTGCTGGAGATAAGCTTGATCCATACCGTGAGGAGTACAACAAAATGCTTCTGGACAAGGCAACGGGAGCAAACTCTATCGTGCAGGACAAGTATATGACGATTTCTGTCAACAAAAAGTCCGTTGAGGACGCAAGAACCTATTTTGCCCGTGTGGGTGCTGATCTGATTGCCCACTTTGGCAGGCTCGGCAGCAAATGCAATGAGCTTGAAACCGATGAGCGGCTCCGTATTTTCCACGATTTCTACCGTGTGGGAGAAGAAACGGCATATCACTTTGACTTGAAGGAAACCCGTAAGAAAGGTCACAACTTTAAGGACTATATCTGCCCCGACACAATGGAGTTTGAAAAGGACTATTTCAAGCTGGGTGAACGCTTTGGCAGGGTGCTGTTTCTCCGTGAGTATGCTTCGTATATCAAGGACAGTATGGTGGCGGAGTTGACCGATATGAACCGGAATTTGATGATGAGCATTGATGTTGTCCCCGTTCCAACCGACGAAGCTGTCCGTGAAGCGGAAAGCCGGCTTTTAGGTGTGGAGACGAATATAACGAACTGGCAGAGAAAGCAGAACCAGAATAACAATTTCTCTGCGACTATCCCTTATGATATGGAACAGCAGAAAAAGGAAATGAAAGACTTCCTTGACGATCTGACGACCCGTGATCAGCGAATGATGTTTGCGGTGCTGACGATGGTGATTACCGCAGAAAGCAAAAAGCAGCTTGATGACGACACCGAGGCGCTGCTCACAACGGCGAGAAAGCATCTGTGCCAGTTCGCCATCCTGAAATATCAGCAGATGGACGGGCTGAACACCGTCATGCCATTCGGTACACGCAAGATTGATGCGTTCAGAACATTGACTACAGAGAGCCTTGCGGTTTTTATTCCGTTCCGTGTGCAGGACATCTACCACGAAAACGGCATCTATTACGGACAGAATGTTATTTCCAAGAATATGATTATCGCCGACCGCAAACAGCTCCTTAACGGAAATGAGTTCATTCTCGGCGTATCAGGCGGTGGTAAGTCCTTTGCCGCAAAGGGTGAAATCATCAATCAGGTTATGGCAAGCAAAGCGGATATTATCATTATCGACCCGGAGCGAGAGTATTCCAAGCTTGTGAACGCCATGGGCGGTGAGGTCATCAAGATTTCCGCTACCTCTGGCAACCACATAAACGCTATGGATATGAACAAGGAATACGGCGACGGTGCAAACCCGGTTATCCTGAAATCCGAGTTCATCATGTCTCTTTGCGAGCAGTTGATCGGCGGCAGCAATCTCGGCGCAAAGCAGAAGTCCATTATTGACCGCTGTACTGCTTCCGTATACCGCAGCTATCAGCAGAACGATTATCAGGGCAAGGTTCCCACATTGCAGGACTTCCGTGAGGAACTGATGAAGCAGACCGAACCCGAAGCCAAAGAGATTGCGCTTGCCATTGAGCTGTTTACCAGCGGCTCGCTGAATACCTTTGCAAAAGAAACCAATGTGGACACAGACAACCGCTTGATCTGCTATGACATCCTCGATCTCGGCAAGCAGCTGATGCCTATCGGTATGCTCGTTGTCCTTGACAGCATACTCAACCGCATTACGCAGAACCGTGCAAAGGGCAAAAACACCTTCATCTTCATTGATGAGATTTATCTTCTGTTCCAGCATGAGTATTCGGCAAACTTCCTCTTTACCCTTTGGAAGCGTGTTCGTAAGTACGGAGCGTATGCGACAGGCATCACGCAGAATGTAGATGACCTTTTGCAGAGCCACACTGCCCGCACCATGCTTGCAAACTCTGAATTCATCATTATGCTCAATCAGGCGTCAACAGATAGGATTGAGCTTGCAAAGCTCCTGAATATCTCCGATTTGCAGATGAGCTATATCACCAATGTGGAAGCCGGACATGGACTCATCAAGGTCGGCTCAAGCCTTGTTCCTTTTGAGAACAAGTTCCCACGAAACACCAAGCTCTACAAACTGATGACAACGAAACCCGGCGAGGGCGATTAAAGAAAGGACTTAACCCAATGAAAAAGAAAATCTGTATTTCCATTATGGCGGCATTCGCAGTGTTACTCACTGTGAGTGCCTATTTTCTTATCAGCGACAAGGTTGATGAGAATACGCAGGCTGAAAGGTACGAAAGCATTGCAGAAATCGTCGCACAGCCTGATGAAAGTGCCGAACCCGTTCAGCTTACGGAAGATAAAACGCTTCTGCCTGACTACTCGGGGCTGTATTTTCAAAACACAGATATGGTCGGCTGGATTAGCATTCAGGACACCAATATCAACTACCCTGTGATGCAGTCAGTGGACGAGCCGAACTTCTACCTGAAGCACGGCTTTGATAAAACCTATTCCGACTACGGCTGCCCGTATATGCAGGAGAACTGTGACGTAAAGTTGCCATCTGACAACCTTATCATCTACGGACACCACATGAACAACGGCTCAATGTTTGCTGACCTGATGAAGTATGAGAGCAGTGACTTCTTTGAAAGCCACAAGACGGTAGAGTTTAACACGCTCACAGACAAGCAGAGGTATGAGATCGTCGCTGTGTTCAAGACCGTTGCTTACAGTCAGGACGGCTTTCGTTACTATGATTTCGTGAGCACCGACACTGCCGAAGATTTTGAAAGCTATATTGCACAGTGCAAGGCACTTGAGCTCTATGACACGGGCGTGGATGCCGAGTATGGCGACAAGCTGATTACACTCTCCACCTGTGAGTACAGTCGCAAGAACGGAAGAATGGTGGTTGTGGCGAAACTCATCTCGGAGGACGGTGGTAGCAGTGTTGCCGGAGCTGACTCCTGAACAAAGGCGCAGATGTAATGCGCTGATTAAACGGCTTTGTGCCAACTACGACAACGGGAACTGCATTGCCCTTGACGATGGAGAAGGCTGCGTCTGCGTCCAGTCTATCTCATATCACATCTACTGCAAATATTTCAGAAATGCGGTGCTTCCGGCAGAACCTCTGCTTGAAGCGGATATTCTCGGCAATCAAAAAGGCTTTTCCTGTGCCCTGTGCGGTGTTCCCATCGAGAAAACAGGAAACAAGAAAAAATACTGTGCTGACTGTGCAAGGAAAATGCACTTGAAATCAAAGGCGAAGTCCGAACGCAAACGTCGTATGAGCGTGGACAAATAGGAAGAAAAAAGCCAGCATTTATGCGGGTTTCAAGGACGATGAATTGAGGGGCTAAGGTGTTTATACCTTTTGCCCCTCTTTTCTTGTTCTATCAGTCCACAGAAAGGAGGATTTGAATGGGAAAAATCAAGACAAGAGATGCGGTCAAAGGCACCGTCAGACAGCTTGACAAAGCTGCTATCGCCGGTGACAGAATGCGTACCGCCTATATCTCCACGAAAGAGAAGGCAGAACATTCGGTAAATGCCGCAGAGGGCAACCCCGAAGAATATGCTTCAGACAGAGTTGAGAATACAGTGGATCATGGAGCACATGAGGCGGCTCATCAATTTGATAAAGCCGGACGCAAAGGCGTTGAAACGACAAAAGATAACATCTCTAAGGGCAAGAATGCCATTAGAGACTTCAAGGAGAAGCGTACTGCTGAGGGTATTCGCAGGCAGGCGCAGACTTATCGTTCCCCGACAGGTACAGGTTCAATTCGCCCTGCTGAGCATACGGAAAAGACCATAAAGCAATCCGTAACTTCAAGCGGCAAGAAAACTATCAAGACCGCCGAAAAAACGGCTGCCAAGACAGCACAAAAGACGGTGAAAACAGCAGAGCGCACTTCAAAGGCGGCAATTAAGACAGCACAGCAAACGGCAAAGACGGCGCAGAAAACTGCACAGGCAGCGGTCAAGGCTTCCGAGAAAGCGGCACAGGTAGCAAAAGCCACAGCCAAAGCGGTTGTCGCAGGTGTGAAGGCCGCAGTCAAGGCAACAATAGCTGCCGTGAAAGCAGCCATTGCAGGAATCAAGGCACTTGTTGCCGCTATCGCCGCAGGCGGATGGATTGCCGTTGTCGTCATTATTGTCATCTGCCTAATAGCTCTGATATGCGGCTCTGTTTTCGGCGTATTCTTCTCAGGTGAGGATTCCGGCACGGGACAGACAATGCGTACCGCCGTGCAGGAGATAAACACCGATTACGACAATCAGATCGACAGTCTGCAAACAGGAACAACCTCCGATGTGCTTGAAATGTCGGGCAGCCGTGCCGTCTGGAAAGAGGTGCTTGCGGTCTATTCCGTAAAGGTCAACACCGATCCAGACAATCCGATGGAAGTTGCAACGATGGACGATACCAAGAAGCAACTTCTGAAAGACATCTTCTGGGAGATGAACTCCATCACTTCAAGGACGGAAAGCCACACGGAAACGGAGATAACCGAAACCGATGACGGTCACGGCAACATTGTCCAAACGGAAACTACGGTTACAAGGACTTATCTGTATATTGCGGTAAGCCACAAGTCGGTTGATGAAATGGCAGCGCAGTACGGCTTCAACGATGAACAGAAAGAGTACCTTACAGAGCTTCTTGCTGACGAGAATAATTCGCTATGGTCATCGGTTCTTTACGGCATAGCCACTTCTGATGAAGCTATTGTATCCGTTGCTTTGCAGCAGGTGGGCAATGTGGGCGGTGCGCCTTACTGGTCATGGTATGGCTTCAATTCTCGCGTAGAGTGGTGTGCCTGCTTCGTATCGTGGTGTGCAAACGAGTGTGGATATATTGATGCAGGCGTTATTCCAAAGTATGCGGGCTGTGTCAATGGCGTTGAGTGGTTCAAAGAACGAGGTCAATGGCTGGACAACACCGCTGAGCCATCTCCGGGTATGATTATCTTCTTCGATTGGAATGATGAAAACGGACAAGACGGAAGCTCCGACCATACAGGCATCGTGGAGAAGGTCGAAGATGGTAGAGTGTGGACAATCGAGGGGAACTCCGGCGATAGCTGCCGGGAAAAGAGTTATCCTGTCGGTTACTATGAGGTACTCGGCTACGGGATTCCGGCGTATTAACGCAAAACAGCCGCCCTAAAAGGCGGCTGTACTACATAGAAATCATGATTATTTTTTATCCTTTGCCAATCTGCGTATATTGTTGATAATCAACATAATATCGTCGTCGTCAAGTTTGTGCAATTCGTCAATAGCCATTTGTATAAGAGCAGGATTTTCACTTGAGTCGTCAAAGAATTCGCAGGGTGTAATGTTGAAGTAGTCGCATATCTGCAAAAACTCTGTCATTGGAGGGAGAGACTTTCCTGATGAAATATTGTAAATGTAGCTGCGGCTGTGTCCAAGATCATAACTCATTTGATATTCGGAAACACCTTTTTGCAATCTTAATTGCGTAATGCGACCACGAATAAATTCAATGCTCACGATGTAATCACCCCCTTTATTATATTGTATTTCAAAAAAGCGGCCGCATATTCCAAGATTATACGCTTATTCCGTTGATTTAATACACTTAAATATGCTATAATACAGTGATATATGTTTTAACGCTTGATAAAGTCAGAAATAACATAATATTTTGGACTTTATCAACGATAACAATACAAAACGAGAGGTGGAGAGAAGCACAATGAGTATGCGAAATATTTATCGTAAGATAGCAAAGCAAAATGGTGTTTCTGTTGAGGAAGTCAAACAGGAAATGCAAAGAGCGATTGATGCGGCTTGGGATAATCCGAACAAAACACACGAAAACATCTATACTCAAAATCAAATAAAGGCTGATGGGACAAAACCTACTGTGGACGAATTTCTCCGTGCCAGTTCAGACACACTAAAAAAGAAATTATGAGTAGCTGCACCTTCTGTGGTCATGGAGATGCTCCCGAATCAATCTATGATTTTCTCAAAGACAAAATTGAACAAATGATTTTGGGCGGAAAAGCAAACAATTTTTATGTCGGTAATCATGGAAACTTCGATCATATGGCACTTAGAATACTTTGGACGATGAAAAATAAGTATCCTGATATTCAATACTCTGTCGTGCTGGCATATCTTCCTGAGAAAAAAGATAGCTTTGAAATGTATCAGGAAGGAGAAACACTTTATCCGGACGGCATTGAAAAATCACTGTATCGATTTGCTATCACTTTCAGGAATAAGTGGATGGTAGAACACTCTGAGTACCTGATCTCTTATGTAAAAGGGGATTTGGAGGAGCAGCAAAAACTTTAGAGTTTGCCAAAAAGAGAAAATTGCAAATAATTGATATTAAATAAATAGCAGATGAGAATGCTTATGAATTCTCGTCTGCTATTTTCATTTTTTCGTTTTTCTGTTCAACAGCTTAATTCAATCTTAATATGGTTCAGTTATTCGCTAACACCGTCTTAAATTGAAACGCTATATACTAAGGCTATCATAGACAAAGGAGGATCATCTATGCAAGTCATTATAGCGTTGATCGGCACGGTAGCAGCAGCACTGTTGATCTGGTATGTGTATATTCTCATGAAGGGGGATGAGCAGAAATGAGTGCGGTTTTACAATATGTTTTGTATCTTGCAATTCTCGTTCTGCTCGCAATCCCGCTTGGAGCCTATATCAAAAAAGTCATGTACGGTGAAAAGACATTTCTTTCAAAGATATGTACTCCCTGTGAAAAACTGATTTATAAGGTCATGCGGGTGGATACCACAGAGGAAATGACATGGAAAAAGTATGCGCTATCCGTTCTGATCTTTTCCGGTATCGGCTTCGTGTTTTTGTTTCTTTTACAGCTTTTGCAGGGCGTTTTACCGGGGAATCCGGAGGGACTTTCCGGAACATCATGGCATCTCGCCTTTAATACAACGGCAAGCTTTGTCACGAATACAAACTGGCAAGCGTATTCCGGTGAGTCGACAATGAGTTATTTGACACAGGCATTAGGGCTTACTGTGCAAAACTTTTTATCGGCAGCAACAGGCATTGCCGTTTTGTTTGCATTGATCAGGGGCTTTACAAAGGTAAAGGAAAAAGGCCTCGGCAGCTTTTGGGTGGATATGACGCGCATTGTCGTACATATTCTGCTGCCGCTTAATCTGGTTATTGCCGTTTTGCTTGTTGCGGGCGGTGTCGTTCAAACCTTCCGCAGTTCGGAATCCGTACAGTTGGTGGAGCCGATTGCGGTCAGCGCAGACGGTGAAATCATAGAAGACGCAGTAATTGATACAGAAGACGGAACCGTAACCGTAGACGGCAAAACGGTAGAAGACGCCGAAATAGTAACGGAAGAATATATTCCGCTCGGCCCGGCTGCCAGTCAGATCGCGATCAAACAAACCGGAACGAACGGCGGCGGTTTCTTTGGCGTCAACTCGGCGCATCCGCTGGAAAACCCGAATCCGTTTACCAATATCATTGAAATGCTCTCGATCCTGCTGATCCCGGCAGCTCTTTGCTTCACCTTCGGAAAAGCGGTGAAAAGCAAAAAACAGGGTATCGCCATTTTCATGGCCATGTTTATTTGCCTTGTAATCGCCCTCGGCACGATTGCCGTGAATGAACAGGCGGCAACACCGCAGCTTGTGCAGGACGGAAATGTGAATATTTCTATGATCGACCAGTCCGGCGGCAATATGGAGGGCAAGGAAACACGGTTCGGCATTGCTGCATCTTCCACATGGGCAGCGTTTACAACCGCAGCCTCCAATGGCTCCGTGAACTCTATGCACGACAGCTACACACCGATTGGCGGTATGGTAACAATGCTGCTGATGCAGCTTGGCGAGGTAATCTTCGGTGGCGTAGGCTGTGGACTTTACGGAATGCTGGCATTTGCAATTCTGACGGTGTTTATTGCAGGATTGATGGTAGGCAGAACACCGGAGTTTCTCGGCAAAAAAATTGAGCCATATGAGATGAAATGGTCAGTTCTTGTCTGTTTGGCAACGCCGATTGCGATTTTGGTCGGTAGCGGCATTGCCGCAGTTGTTCCTTCGGTTGCGGACAGCTTGAATAACGGAGGGGCTCACGGATTTTCCGAGATGTTGTATGCGTTCTCGTCAGCGGGCGCAAACAACGGCTCTGCGTTTGCCGGATTCAATGCAAACACTGTTTTCTTAAATGTAACGCTTGGAATCGTTATGCTTTTCGCACGCTTTTTACCGATCGTCGGCACGTTGGCGATTGCCGGCAATCTGGTTGGCAAGAAACGAATTGCAACAACGGCAGGCACTCTTTCCACAACAAACGCAATGTTTGTGTTTCTGCTGATTTTCATTGTGCTTTTAATCGGAGCGCTGAGCTTCTTCCCGGCATTGGCACTCGGCCCGATCGCCGAATTCTTCGGTAGTATTGCCTGAATGGAGGACTACAAATGGCAACAAAGACAAAAAGCGCTTTCGCCGACAAAAAAATGCTCGGCAGAGCGATAAAAGACTCATTTATAAAATTGAACCCGAAAGTACAGTTGAAAAATCCGGTTATGTTTTTGGTCTATGTTTCGGCAATCCTTACGACAGCACTGTTTATTATATCGCTGTTCGGACTAAAGGACGCATCGACAGGATATACGCTGGCAATCGCCGTCATTCTTTGGTTTACATGTGTATTTGCCAATTTTGCAGAAGCGATTGCAGAGGGACGTGGTAAAGCACAGGCAGATGCATTGCGTGCCGCAAAAAAGGATGTGGAAGCACATAAAATTCCTTCCGCCGAACAAAAAGACAGCGTGATCGTTGTTTCTTCAGCAACACTTAAAAAGGGTGATATTGTAATTGTCAAGGCGGGTGAACAGATTCCTGCTGACGGAGAGGTTATTGACGGTGCTGCAAGCGTGGATGAATCTGCCATCACAGGCGAATCGGCACCTGTTATACGTGAAGCAGGAGGTGACCGCAGTGCCGTAACGGGTGGCACAACCGTCCTTTCCGACTGGATTGTCGTTTCCGTTACCAGCGAGGCAGGCGAAAGCTTCCTTGATAAGATGATTGCAATGGTAGAGGGAGCTTCCAGAAAAAAGACCCCGAATGAAATTGCACTGCAAATTTTTCTTGTAGCTTTGTCTATCATCTTCATTCTCGTGACAATGTCGCTTTATACATATTCTGTGTTTTCCGCAAAGCAGGCGGGAATCCCAAATCCTACATCCGTCACGACCCTCGTTGCGCTGCTGGTCTGTCTGGCACCGACTACCATCGGCGCACTGCTCTCCGCAATCGGTATTGCCGGGATGTCTCGCTTAAATCAGGCAAACGTGCTTGCCATGAGCGGACGCGCGATTGAAGCGGCAGGCGATGTGGATATTCTGATGCTGGATAAAACCGGAACCATCACCCTTGGCAACCGTCAGGCACACGCCTTTCTCCCGGTTGACGGAAACAGCGAGCAGGAGCTTGCCGATGCGGCACAGCTTTCCTCTCTTGCAGATGAAACACCGGAAGGTCGCAGCGTTGTGGTACTGGCAAAGGAAAAATTCAACATTCGGGGGCGCAGCCTTTCCGATAAGAACATGGTATTCATCCCGTTTACCGCAAAGACAAGAATGAGCGGTGTCGATTTTGACGGACACGAAGTTCGCAAGGGTGCCGCCGATTCCGTAAAAGCTTATGTGGAAGCGGCAGGAGAAGCCTATTCAGACGAATGTGACAGCGTAGTCAAAGAAATTGCCAAACAGGGTGGCACACCGCTGGTCGTAGCAAAGGATCATAAAATTATAGGTGTGATTCACCTCAAGGATATTATCAAAGACGGCGTACAGGAAAAATTCGCAGACCTTCGCAAAATGGGGATCAAAACTATTATGATCACAGGCGATAACCCGTTGACTGCGGCAGCGATAGCCGCAGAAGCAGGAGTCGATGATTTTCTTGCGGAAGCGACACCGGAGGGAAAGCTTGCAATGATCCGTGATTTTCAGGCGAAAGGTCATTTGGTTGCGATGACCGGCGACGGAACAAACGATGCCCCTGCTCTTGCTCAGGCAGATGTTGCCGTTGCCATGAACACCGGCACACAGGCGGCGAAGGAAGCCGGAAATATGGTGGATTTAGACTCATCTCCAACAAAGTTGATAGACATCGTGCGAATCGGCAAGCAGCTTTTGATGACAAGAGGAAGCTTGACAACCTTTTCAATTGCCAATGACGTGGCAAAGTATTTTGCTATTATTCCGGCGCTGTTTATGGGGCTTTATCCGGGACTTGCAGCACTGAACATCATGGGACTGCATTCTCCGCAAAGTGCAGTTCTCTCGGCAATTATTTACAACGCCTTGATTATTATTGCGCTGATCCCATTGGCACTCAAGGGTGTGAAATACAGGGAGGTCCCTGCAGGAAAGTTGCTTTCGCGCAATCTGCTTGTATATGGTCTTGGCGGACTTGTAGCACCCTTTATTTTCGTGAAATTAATTGATTTGCTCATCACGGCATTCGGTTTATAAGGAGGCTGATTGACTATGAAAATACTGAAAAATGTTTTACCCAAAGCGGTCATTATATTTTTGATTTTCACGATACTATGCGGAGTGGTCTATACCTGTGCGGTGACCGGAATTGCCCAATTGTTTTTTAGCGACTCTGCGAACGGAAGCATTATTGAGGTGGACGGCGTTAAATACGGTTCGGAGCTGCTTGCACAGCAATACACGGACGATGCCCATATGTGGGGACGTATTATGAATCTGGATGTTTCCACTTATAAAGACGAAAACGGTAAGACCTTAGTTTATGCCGCACCGTCCAATCTTTCTCCTGCGAGCGAAGAATATGCCGCGCTTATAAGTGAGCGTGTTGAAAAGCTGCGTGCTGCAAATCCCGCAATGGATGAAGCCGCTGTTCCCGTCGATCTTGTGACTTGCTCCGGCAGCGGACTTGACCCCGCTGTTTCACCGGCTGCCGCCGAATATCAGGTGGAGAGGATTGCCGCTGCCCGCGGGATAAGTCAAGACGATGTGCGCAGTATCATTGACGAATGCACAACCGGAAAGTTTCTCGGTATCTTTGGCGAAGAAACCGTGAATGTACTGAAAGTCAATTTGATGCTGGATGGGATTTTTAAATAAGCTGTATTCATTTGAATGCCTCCGCACTACGCGGAGGCATTTTCTTTTTGAGCAATTCTCACAGCATTCTCACAAGAACCGTTGCTTTCTCACGGCACACTCACAGAAAAAAATATATTATAAAGATGCAAAAAGGAATTGAGCTTCGAAGGAGGCAATACATATGCTCACAAAAACAAATACCAAATCAGAATTCGATTCTCTTTCGCTTATGGTCAAAGAATGTATTAACCGGGGCGATTTTGAGAGTGCTGAGAAAGACATAGTTGATGCGATGACAGAATCCCCTCATAATGCAGTTCCACATAACCTAATGGGAATTTTGATGGAACACAAAAATGACCACATTCTCGCTATGAAGCATTTTCGTGCAGCATGGGCACTTGATCCAACTTTTCGCCCAGCTCGTTTCAACATGGAAAAATATGGCACTTGCTTCGGAAGCGATCGATACAAGCCAGATGCCTATGAGGATTCGGACTGTCCGAGTGAGAATGAAAAACGGGATCTTTACAAAATTGAATATGATGATTATGGTATCGGCCATGCGGTGAGGAGGTAAGCACAATGAATGAAATTACTTCTCATACGCAAAAGTGCAACAAAGCTGCCACATTGGACAAGAAGATGGATAGATACTGTGCAAAGCATCCACTGATTGCATGGTTCTTGATTTTTATCGGTATGCCGATTGCCATTTTATTATCTGTTACTATATGCACTTGGATCTTTGCATTACCTTTTTTACTTATTTATTAGCGTTACTATCGCTCGAATCAGTCGGCGGTTTAGCCGACCGAATACAAAAATGGAGGATTATTATGATGAACATTTTCTCAAAAACGAAAGAAACGGATTATACAATTATCATCGGATGCGGCAGGCTGGGGGCAAGCCTTGCAAATATGCTTTCAGATAACGGCACCGATGTGCTGATGCTCGATAAAGACGAAGCAGCTTTTCGAAAGCTTTCATCATCCTACGGTGGTTTAACGTTGGAAGGTGATGCAAGAGACATTTCTACGCTTCGGGAAGCCGGAATAGAAAAAGCGAAGGTCGTTGTATCCGTTACAAACGACGATAACACAAATATCATGGTGGCACAGATTGCAAAAGAGCTGTATCAAATTCCCTATGTGGTTTGCCGTCTTTATGATCCGGAGCGGGAATGCGTGTATCATGAATTCGAAATCAACACCATCTGTCCGGCTGTCCTTTCCGCAAACGAAATCAATAAACTGCTTGGAAGCAGCGTTTATCATATGGAGGCGCAGAGAGCATGAAAACATCCGTACTTTTAATCGGCGGCTTTGATATGACAAGAGGACTTGCGTCCTCCTTACTTAAAAAAGGATATAATGTTACAGCTATCTATCCGGATTATGAAAAATGCAAAGTGTTGGCTGAAATCGAAGGATTGCAGGTTATCAACGGTGATGGCACTAAGCCGTTTATTCTGGAAGAAGCCGGAGCCGAAAAAATGAGCATCGCCATCGCCCTTACAGATCATGACGATGATAATCTTGTTATCTGCGAATTGTGCAAGAAAAAATTCGGCGTAAAGAAAACGGTCTGCACCATCAAAAACGGTGAAAACACAGAATTCTTTCGTAAAATGGGTGTTGATGCTGTGGTCTGCGCTACCAATGCGATCACAAGCATTATTGAGCAACAGGCGTTTATGGATGAAATGACAACGGTCATTCCTATCGGTGACGGCAGGCTGAGTATTGCAGAAATCCCGATCAGCGAGACAGCTCCGGCTGTGGGTAAGAAGCTTTGGGAAATCAATCTGCCCAAAGAGGTTATCGTTGGCTGCATTATGCGTCAGGAAAGCAATATTATACCTCGCGGTGACACAAGAGTTCTTGCTGGTGATGTGCTGATTTTGTTGTCCAGCGCAAAGCAAGAAACAACAGCCGTTCGTGAACTGACTGGAAGGTGAAGAAATGCAGAGAATACTATCGAAATGCAGTAATATCGGCAAACTCACCATGCTTGTCGGTGTTCTTCTCTTAATCCCTCTTTTTACTTTACCATTTTATCCGGATGAGTTGGAATATGCTATATACTTTTTGGTTCCGGCATTCGGTTCTGTCCTGCTGGGTGCCGTGATTTGCTTATTTTCCCAAAAGAGCGGTAATATGCGGATGGAGGATGTTGTTCACCGTGGAAATCTGACCGTACTATTTGCATGGTTATACGGATTTTTGGCGGGAGCAATGCCATTTTATTTGTCGGGGCAGCTTACATTAGTGCAATCGCTTTTTGAAGCAGTCAGCGGATGGACAACCACGGGGCTTTCTGTTATGGATGTGACGATTACGCCACAGATATTTCTCTTTCACCGCAGCTTTATGCAATTTTGCGGTGGACTTGGCTTTGTTATGGTCATGATTGTATTCATTCAGGGCAAGCAGGCCATGAATCTATATAGCGCAGAGGGACATCCAGATAAGATTATGCCCAATCTTCGTGAAACCGTACGTGCTATCTTTATTGTATATATTGTTTGTTTGGTTTTGGGAACAATCGCTTATGTGCTGTGTGGTATGCCTGTATTTGATAGTATCCTTCACACTATGGGTGCATTGTCAACCGGCGGATTTTCAAATCGCGTGGACAGTATCGGCGCATACCACAGCATCGCTATTGAAGCGGTTTCGATTGTTCTTATGATCATCGGAACAACAAACTTCGCGGTGTTGTTGCTTTTTGTTCGTCGTAAATTTCGTCAGGCGTTCCGATCCGGAGAAATGCGTTTTCTGAGTGCGTTGCTCGCTGTTTTTGTACCGCTTACAGCGTTGTCGCTGATGTTTAAGCTTTACATTAGCTTCGGAGAAGGAATCCGTCAGGCACTGTTCAATATTGTTTCGGCGCTTTCTACCACCGGATATTCCACGATGAGCTATCAGGGATGGCCCGCATTTGCTATGGGAGTCATGATTTTGATGATGCTTATCGGAGGCGGCATAGGTTCTACGGCAGGCGGACTGAAGCTCTCCCGTGTATTAATTATGCTGAAATCGGCATGGCACAATGTCCGTGGAAAAACAGCGCCGGAGCACGAGATCTCAACGCCTTATTATTACCGCGCACAGGGGAAAACACTAATCACTGAGTCTCTGGTCAAATCTACGGCAAGCTTCGTGACCTGTTATCTGATTATTTTTCTGACCGGTTCTTTGCTTCTTACTTTCACGGCAGATGCGTCGCTGACCGACGCTATGTTTGAGTTTGCATCATCACTTGGTACGGTAGGGCTTTCCATCGGCATCACTGGCACAACGACCAATGACGCAACTCTGATAGTTGAAATGCTTGGTATGTTCCTCGGCAGACTTGAAATTTTTATTGTATTGACGGGTTTTTATTCCTTCTTTCATCTTCTTTTCGGAAGAAAAAGAAAAAGCAAGTAACGTTTTTATGCAAATGCGGCTGGCAGTCTTGCGTTTTCTCTCTGTATAGCTTATAATAAAGCTAATATACGGAGGTGCGAACAATGGACTGCTTTTCTGTCAAACAAGCGGCTGATAATTGGAAGATATCACAGCGTCGTGTACAGAAACTGTGTGAAACGGGACGAATTCAAGATGCCGTAAAATTCGGAAATGTATGGATGATACCAAAAAGCGCGGAGAAGCCCGTTGACGGGCGGAGCCTTCGCTATCTGAAGGAGAGCGTAACGAATGAAAAAAAAGAATAGGCGCTGGAGGCACTATACGCTTGAACTGATTTTTACCGTCCTCATAGTCTTTGCTGCAAGCGGAATCGGTTATTTGTTTCGCTATGTTGGCTTTCCGGAAACGAATATCGTGATTATTTATCTGTTAGGTGTTTTAATGACCGCTCGCTTCACGAATGACTTTGTGTTTGGAATATTGGGGTCGATAATGGCGACCTTTGCATTCAACTATTTCTTTACCGCGCCTTACTTTACCTTTGCGGTGGACGACCCCAGCTACCTTGTTACCTTTGTCGTTATGACCATTACTTCTATTGCAACGAGTACGTTGACTGCCAGAGTCAAAAAGAGTGCCGCCGAAGCGGAGGAACGGGCAACCGAAACAAACGCCCTATATCAGCTTACCAACAATCTGACGGATGCAAAAAGTATTGAGGGTATTTCGCTCATCTCAGCAAAGCAGATCAGTCAAATTCTGGATTGTCAGGTGGCTATCCTCTGCTTTGATAGAGAAGGAAATCCGGAGCCGACCTTTGTACAGTGTCACGGGCAGGAAAACCTGCGCCGTGAGTATAATAAAAGCGATGATGTTGCTCATCGGCTGGAAGGAATGCAGCGTAGCTTTATTACGGGAAAAGAATTCTGTGAATGGCCGATATACGGTCGTGAATCGACGCTTGGGGTGTTACGCATACCAAAAATGTTTGGAGAAGAAATGTCCGAACGGGCAAAAAAGCTGCTTATGGCCATGATCGAGAGTACGGCGATGGCGATGGATCGATTTCGCACTGCCGAGGAGCGTATTCGTTACCGAGAAGAATCAGAGCAGGAGCATTATAGAGGAAACTTGCTCCGTGCCATATCCCACGATTTACGCACACCGCTTTCTGGCATTATGGGAACCAGTGAAATGATCATGGATATGTCCAAAAAGGAAGATCCCCGCTATACACTTGCTGACGGGATATGGAAGGATGCCGACTGGCTTCATTCGCTGGTAGAAAACATTCTGAATTTAACCCGTCTTGACGAAGGTAGGCTCGTACTGCAAAAGCAGCCGGAGGCGGTGGAAGAAATTATCGGAAGTGCATTGGAGCATATCAAAAAACGCGCGCCGGAATATGACATCAATGTCAGTATTCCCGACGATGTACTTATGGTTTCGATGGATGCGAAGCTGATCGTACAGGTGTTAGTGAATCTGCTCGACAATGCCGTCAAGCATACGACACAGGATCAGTCGATCACTGTTTCTGTGGAAAAGGCAGAAAACAAAGCGGTATTTTGCGTATCTGACAACGGTGAAGGAATTGCAGAAAGCGATCTCCCGAATGTGTTTAAGATGTTTTACACATCAAAAATGAACGCCGCAGATGCGAAACGTGGAGTTGGGTTGGGACTGCCTATCTGTGATGCTATCATAAAGGCACACGGCGGAACAATATCGGTGCGCAATAATCAAAACGGCGGTGCGGAATTCACCTTTACACTGCCATTGGGGTATGAGGTATGGGGAAAATGAACGTTAAAATTCTTGTTATAGAGGACGATGCGCAGATACGAAGCTTTATTTGCTATTCGCTACACGCCGAAGGTTATGACTATCTGACTGCACAAAACGGGACAAGTGCTATGAATACGCTTGTATCCGAGCAAATTGACCTGATACTTTTGGATTTGGGTTTGCCGGATATTGATGGAATCGACATTATTAAGAAGGTGCGCGAATGGGCGGAGATGCCAATCATTGTAGTATCCGCACGGGATCAGGACAAGGAAAAAGCCCATGCTCTTGACCTTGGAGCGGATGATTACCTGACAAAACCTTTTTCTGCCACAGAACTTCTCGCCCGTATCCGTGTGGCTCTGCGACATCTTTACAGACAAAACGGAAATCAAACACAGTCGATGTTCTCTGTTGGAGATTTGTGCATAGATCTGGAAAAACATACGGTAAGGCTCAATGAAAATGAGCTTCATACAACGCCGATGGAATATTCGCTTCTTTCTCTGCTGTTTAAGAATCAGGGCAAGGTTCTGACAACAGCGGCCATTCTACGGGAAATATACGGGGTGGGTTATGGCAATGATACGCAGGCGCTAAGGGCTTTGATGGCTGGATTACGCCGTAAAATTGAAAAAAATCCTGCCAAACCGCGATACATTATAACTGAAATCGGCGTGGGCTATCGTCTTGCAGATGAATGAATCTTTATAAAACCTTAATATACACGGCAGAAATACAAATCCGATCCTAATATCTTCTATGATAGAATATAGAATGAAAGTGGGGTGGTATGGCATATGACAGAGTTTAGAGCAGATCCGGATCAAATATTAAAATCGATCAATGATGAACAAGCACATCTTCAGCGCGGACATTTACATATCTATTTCGGCTATGCCGCAGGTGTAGGAAAAACATACGCCATGCTGAAAGACGCCCATAAAACAGTCAAGCATGGTTTTGATACCGTAGTCGGATATGTGGAACCCCATATGCGCCCCGCCACCTCCGCACTTCTTGACGGACTTGAAATTCTGCCCACAAAGCAGTGTGAAAATGGTAGCATTACGCTGCAAGAGTTTGATTTGGATGCGGCGCTCATACGGAAACCTCAGCTCATCTTGGTTGACGAGCTGGCACACACCAATGCCCTCGGCTGCCGCCATGAAAAGCGTTATCAGGATGTTGAGGAGCTGTTAGCCGCCGGGATCGATGTTTATACCACCGTCAACGTGCAGCATATTGAAAGTCTCAACGATATGGTTGCTTCCATAACTGGTGTGATCGTTCGGGAGCGGATTCCGGATAAAATGTTTAATGACGCCGATCAGGTGAAGCTTGTAGACATTGAACCGCAGGAGCTGATTGAACGGCTCAAGGAAGGCAAAATATACCGAGACACACAGGCAAAACAGGCAACCGCTCATTTCTTTACAATAGACAATCTCACGGCGCTTCGGGAAATTGCTTTGCGCAGATGTGCCGACAGGGTGAACAGTTTGTCGGATGCCGCCCGTATGAAAAACGGCAGCGACTATTATACGGATGAACACATTCTGGTGTGCTTTTCGTCGTCCCCCACCAATCAAAAAATCATTCGTAATGCCTCAAGAATGGCAAAGGCTTTTCACGGCAGCTTTACTGCTTTGTTTGTCGAAACGCCCGATTTTTCATCCATGACGGAGGACAACTTAAAAAGGCTCAGGAGCAATATTCATCTTGCCGAGCAATTTGGGGCGACCGTCGAGACGACCTATGGCGATGATGTGGCGTTGCAGATTGCCGAATTCGCACGGCTTTCCGGTGTATCTAAGGTGGTCGTAGGCCGCAGTAGCGTTAACAGAAAAACTTTTTTCAGTAAACCGACGCTTACGGAAAAGCTGATCGCTTATGCTCCCAATCTGGACATTTATGTGATTCCGGATCATGCAACTATCAATTATCAGGAACGGAAAAAGCGGAAAAATGAAGCGTCCCGTATTTTGCCGTCGGATATTTTCAAAAGCTTCGGAGCACTTTGTATTGCAACAATGATCGGATTTCTGTTCGCCTATTTAGGGTTCAGTGAAGCCAATATCATAACCGTTTATATTCTCAGCGTTTTGATTACAGCCGTTGTTACAACCAAGAGAGCATACAGCCTGATTTCTTCCGTGTTAAGCGTACTGATCTTCAACTTTTTCTTTACGGTTCCGCGCTTTACACTCAGCGCCTACGATTCGGGGTATCCCGCGACATTCCTTATCATGTTTCTCTCGGCTTTTATAACAAGTTCTTTGGCAGTAAAAATCAAACAGCACGCGAAGCAGTCCGCAGCGACTGCTTATCGGACAAAGATACTGCTTGATTCAAATCAAATGCTCTCACAGTCAAAATCAAAGCAGGAAATTATCAATGCAGTGGCAAATCAACTGATCAAACTGCTTCACAGAGATATTGTATTCTATCTTCCGGAACAGGCAACAATATCAGACCCCATTCCGTTTTCTTGCGATGAAACAACCGTGTCGGCTGAATATCTTACAAAAAATGAACAGGCAGTAGCTGCGTGGGTGCTCAAAAACAATAAACACGCCGGAGCGACTACTGCCACGCTTTCCAACTCAAAGTGTCTCTATCTTTCAATCCGTGTCAGCGACAAGGTTTATGGCGTCGTTGGTATCGCCATGAATGAAGAAGTATTGGACTCTTTTGAAAACAGCATTCTTCTGTCCATTTTAGGCGAGGGAGCATTGGCTCTTGAAAATGAACAAGTAGCCAAAGAGAAGGAACAAGCCGCAGTGCTGGCAAAAAATGAGCAACTCCGCGCGAATCTCCTCCGTTCCATTTCCCACGATCTTCGCACACCGCTGACATCGATTTCGGGCAACGCCGGAATATTGATGGCAAGCAGTCGGGAAATGACGCAGGAAAAGAAAGAGCTGCTGTACGGAAACATTTATGATGATTCGCTGTGGCTCATCAATCTGGTGGAAAATCTGCTGGCGGTAACAAAAATTGAGGATGGCTCCATGCATCTGAAAATGGCGGCTGAGCTTTTGGATGAAATCATAGACGAAGCGCTGAACCATGTCAGTCGGAAAAAAGCCGAACATCACATTGTCAAGCAATCCGAAGAATTTCTGTTGGTTAAAATTGATGCCCGACTGATTATGCAGGTGATTATTAACATCGTTGACAATGCGGTAAAATATACGCCTGACGGCTCCGATATTGTAATCCGCAGTTACCGGGAGGGCAAGTATGCCGTCGTCAGTATTGCTGATAACGGCCCAGGAATTTCGGACAGCGCAAAACCGCACATTTTTGATATGTTCTATACAGCGGAAAAGGTTGTGGATTCCAGAAGAAGTCTCGGTTTGGGTCTTGCACTATGCAAGTCGATCATTACGGCGCATGGCGGAACGATCACAGTGGCGGATAACCACCCACAAGGCACGGTGTTTTCCTTTACATTACCGATTGAGGAGGTGAAGCTTCATGAATAAACCGATGATTCTCGTCGTTGAGGACGACGCTGCCGTGCGCAATCTGATTACAACAACATTGGAAACACAGAAATATCGTTTTCTTTCCGCTCCGACCGGTGAAACCGCAATTCTCGAAGCGGTATCGCATAATCCCGACGTAGTGCTTCTTGACTTGGGACTGCCAGATATAGACGGAATTGAAATAATCAAAAAAATACGCGCTTGGTCAATGATGCCGATCATCGTAATCAGTGCCAGAAGTGAAGATACAGATAAAATCGACGCACTGGATGCCGGAGCGGACGATTACTTGACAAAGCCGTTTTCTGTGGAAGAACTTCTCGCGAGACTTCGCGTTACACTCCGGAGGCTTACCTACATACAGGATAATATCGGAAAAGAAACATCAGAATTTATAAATGGCGAATTAAAGATTGACTATGCCGGTGGATGCGTCTATATGAATGATAATGAGGTACATCTTACTCCGATCGAATATAAGCTGCTTGTATTGCTGTCAAAGAATGTCGGAAAGGTGCTGACCTACACTTTTATTACACGCTCCGTATGGGGCAGCGCGTGGGACAACGATGTTGCGTCATTGCGCGTGTTTATGGCAACACTTCGTAAAAAGATTGAAGAAGACCCATCAACACCTAAGTATATCCAGACACATATCGGCGTCGGCTACCGGATGCTGAGAATTTAAGAAAAAATCGAGCTGCTTTCGGTTCGCTGACAGGATATGAGAGAATGAGAAACTCAATACGATCACAGATCATCTGACGGCAAACGACAACGGGCTCTTTACAAAGGAAGGTGTCCGCCATTTTTCCATCGTTCATAATAGAGTGAATCATTTCTGCATGAAATGTTATGAGTCTGCGCGATTATGTTACGCAGATGCGTGAAGCCTGTCAGAATCAGATCGATATTGAGCAGAACAAACTGATGAAGGTGTTTACGGTGGTCGCCGCAATCTTTTTACCGCTCACCTTGATTGTGGGATGGTATGGGATGAATTTCCGGTATATGCCGGAGTTTAACTGGCGTTACGGATATATAGGTGTAATAGTTTTGCCGGTTATTGTATGTGTTGTGCTTATTTTGTGGTTCAAGCATAAAAAATGAATGTAAACAATTATGCTATTGGACAATAATTGATTTCAAATTGGTTGAGGCGGAATTTATTATGGATATAAAGTCAAAATGCAGAGCATTACATATCTTGAAATATCTGTGGGGTAACACCGACGAAGAAAACTATGCTACTACCGCTGATATTGTGGACTATCTTGATTCTATTGGCATACCCTGTAACCGAAAAACGATACCCGGAGATATTGACAAGCTATGTGAAATCGGTATAGATATCGAGGAAGAACACAATCGAGATAATCGCTTTTCTTTAAGAAGCCATATATTTACGCTACCGGAGATAAAGCTGCTGATTGATGCTGTTGATTCTTCCAAGTTTATCACGCCAAAAAAGTGCTGAACTCGTTCAAAAGCTCGCCTTTATGACGAGCAAAAAACAATCAGAAGCTCTCACTCGCAACATCTATGTTAACGAGCGTGTAAAGCCCAGCAATGAACAGATATATTATCTTGTAGATAACATCAATTCAGCAATCAACTCCGAAAAGAAAATCTCATTTAAGTATTTTCACTATGACCAGCATCGTAAGGAAGCGCCAAATAATGAGGGAAAGCGATACCGCTTTTCTCCCTATCATCTGGTGTGGAGTGATGACCACTATTATGTGATCGGATACTGTGAAAAGCATCGTAAGATTGCAACTTATCGTGTTGACCACATGAAAGAGGTCACAATATTGGAAGCAACAGCCATTCCGGCTCCGGAGGATTATAATTTGCCAGACTTTGCTCGTCAGGTGTTTGATATGTATGACGGAGATAAGGAAAAGGTAACGCTGTTCTGCAAGAATAATCTGATGAATTACATCGTTGACCGTTTTGGTGATGAGGTTGAAACTACGTCCACAAGCTGTGGACAGTTCAAGGCGATTGCCGAGGTATCGGTCAGTCCTACTTTTTTGGCATGGATATTTCAGTTCAACGGAGATATAAAAATCGTAGCTCCTAAAACTGTGGCTTCCCGATATGAGGAAATGCTCCGAAATGCCTTAAAATAGGGGCCTATTGCAGATTTCAAAAAATGAGTTGGGCGCAAAAACGCCCAGCTCATTTTCAATTTACCCAAATCTATTGAATTAAGGCACAGTATCGCATATAATATGCTTACAGTATTCACAAACAGGCGAATACGAAAGGAGCAACAAAATGAAGGAACCATTGACCTTTGGAAAATTTCTGATTGAAAAGAGATTAGCAGTTGAGTTATCTGCACGGCAGCTTGCCATTGCTCTTGATTATTCTCCCGTATACATCTGTGATATAGAAAAAGACCGAAAGCCTGTGCCGGATGAGATATTAGAGCGGCTTCCGAGGCTTTTACATCTGAGCGAGCCGGAAACAGACCAGATGTATGATCTTGCGGCAAATTCGAGAAACTCTGTCAGCGCCGATTTGCCTGAGTATATTATGGAAAAGGACATTGTGCGGGCGGCACTCAGGACAGCAAAGAAAAATAATGTTACAGATAAGCAGTGGGAAGATTTTATCAAGCGAATTACAAAGGCTTCAGATCAATAATAAAGCCGGAAAGGACACTCAAATGTCAGATCTCTATTTCAGACCTCAAGCACTTGAAGCGATTGCAAGAAAAACCCTTGCTACGGCTGATTCATATTGCCTGAACGGAAGCACTGCTCCCGTCCCCATCGAGACAATCATCGAAAAGGTGTTTGGTATCCGGATAGAGTATCAGTACCTTACGAACAACGGGCGTGAACTTGGACGTATGATTTATGACGATGGCTATACCACCTTCTATGACAAAACAATCGGCGATATAGGCGACTATTCTCTGATGAAGGTCAGTGCCAAAACAATGATGATTGATGCGTCCTTATTTGAGAACGGAAGCTGTTATGGCAGGCTTCGCTTTACAATGGCACATGAGTTGGCTCATTTTATATTACATAAGCGTATATTCAGCGGCACAGGTGTTGCCGCCGCTTTATATAATAATGATACGGATGAAGATAACGCAACGGAATGGCAGGCAAATTACCTTGGGCAAGCCATCCTTATGCCCAACGGACAGGTGAAACGCTGCTTTTATGCACTCCGCCCCGTGTGCCACAGCAGCCGTGAGCTTGTATCAAAAATGGCAGAAGCTTTTGATGTATCAAAACAAGCAATGGAAACGAATGAAAAACTTCGGGTTGATCTAAAAATCCTTCGGGATTTTTTTACCCACAATGTTCACAAATTAGCGAATACTATTTTAGTGAGGAGTGATTTGAATGGAAACAAAGATGCGTACCAAAAAGCAACGATACAAGGTAACCTGTCCAGCCTGCGGAAAAATCACAAGCAGTGACAGCAACGATAAGCCGTTCTCTATTGAGATTATGAAGGAAGAACACAAAGACACCTATGACAAGATAGTCCGATGTCCACGCTGCGATGTGTGGTTTGGTGTGTTCCGATAACAATTCAACAAAAACAATATTATATAACTGGGTATGAGCCTACAGCCGGAAACGCTGGTATTTATAAGCCAGTAGGAGCGAGCTTACGAAACGCCGACGAGTTATAGCTTTTAACGCTATACTTGTCGGCATTTTTCTTTTGTCCTTTCTGCGTTAAAAGCAGGAAGGATTTTTTATGTATTTGACTTGCTGGCAAAGCGCCGTAGCCCGGTATCCGTAATCTCCAATTTTGATTGACCGAAAACCAAAATCAAAATTTTAAGGAGATTACGAATATGGCAGACCAAAACATAACAAATATCGACCTTGAAGCCGCCTTTGCAAATGACTGCAAGGTCATCAACCTGAAATATGAATATCCGGGTTTCTCGGAGAAGACGCAGTGGGCTATTATAACCGACTTGACTGAAAGCGAGATCAACACGAAATATGCCGGCTTCATTGAGAAATATAAGACGGTTGATGAAATGGCGACGCAGTACGGCTTCAACGATGAACAGAAAGAATACCTTACAGAACTGCTCAAGGACGAGAACAACTCGCTTTGGTCGTCGGTACTCTATGGCATTTCCACTTCTGACGATGCTATCGTCGCAGTAGCTCTCTCACAGGTGGGCAATGTAGGCGGTCAGCCTTATTGGTCGTGGTACGGCTTTGGCGGGCGTGTAGAGTGGTGTGCCTGCTTCGTATCGTGGTGTGCAAACGAGTGTGGATATATTGATGCAGGCGTTATTCCAAAGTATGCAGGCTGTGTCAATGGCGTTGAGTGGTTCAAAGAACGAGGTCGATGGCTGAACAACACCGCTGAGCCGTCTCCGGGTATGATTATCTTCTTCGATTGGAATGATGAAAACGGACAAGACGGAAGCTCCGACCATACAGGCATCGTGGAGAAGGTCGAAGATGGTAGAGTGTGGACAATCGAGGGGAACTCCAGCGATAGCTGCCGGGAAAAGAGCTATCCTGTTGGTTACTATGAGATACTCGGCTACGGTGCTCCGGCCTATTAAACCAAAACAGTCGCCCGAAAAGGCGGCTGTTATACATAAATACTCCACATTATTCTTTAGTTAGGACAATTTCTAATGATAATCAAGTCGTTTTGTACTGTATAGATAAAATGTCGAGGTTGACAAAAATATAGTTTAGTGCTAAACTATGCACAAGGCGGTGAGAAAATGACGAATGACTTACAGGAATTCATAGAGGAATTTTACCGGATTTTCGGTCTGATTTATCAAACAAGGCTGCAGAAAATCAGTTTTGACGGTACGCCTGCGCTTCAGACCGCATCGATCCATTTTATTGAAATGATCGGCAAACACGAAGACGCCAACATGACGGAGCTTGCCGAAAAGCTTGACATCACAAAGGGCGCTGTTTCACAAATGGCGAAGAAGCTCGAAGATAAAGGACTCATCAGCCGTTCTCACAGCGGTGACAATGACAAAGACACATTTTTTCATCTGACGCAGGACGGCTGGAAGGTGTTCAACGGTCATGAGAAGCTGCACGGTGAAATGTACGGAGAAATCGAAGGTATCCTTGCAGAGCTGTCCGAGGACGATCTGCAAAAAGCCAAAAAGATATTTGAGAAGATTGAAGCCTGCATGAAGGAATATCAGCACGGAATCTGATGCGCCTTCATTTTTACCCATATAGTTTAGAACTAAACATTATTGGAGGTACTTATGGTTATTACAATCAACGGGAAAGCAATCGCACCCGATGAAGTCCTTTCATGGGAAGAAGGACGAAAGAGCTATGTTGTCAAGCGGCTCGTTCGTCTGTTTAGAATTCCGAAAGCGGAATACACCCTTGACGAACTGGCAGCTTTAAAGCGTGGCATATCGGATGATGAAATGCGAAGAAAGCTGAAATCAAAAATTGCGATCTGTACGGTTGGAACTGTATTTCTAAACGCGCTTTGCTGCGGAAAAAGGAAATCCAGCGTTGCGGAAATCGATCTTCCGGGAATCGACGCCAAAACTGTGTATGATGGTTATTTTGATGTCATGATCAACAATACGGAAGAAAATCTGCTGCTCGGAGTCCGGGCAAATCCCGATCATTATCTGCTGCGCGGGATGAGTGATAACCGGCAGGAAGTGATCGAATGCACGGGAGCGATTCCTTTTCCGTCCCGCTTCATTATTCACTATGGCAACGAAAAGGGATTGCATTCCAAAGCGGATGCGGATTATCCGTATCAGGCGGTCGGTGTTTGCTGCCTTGCAAACGGTACGCCGATCGGCGGTGTACGGCATCAGATGAAGGATACGAATACAGGCACGCATATTCGGCTTGAGGTCGAATTTCCTGAGGCTTTGCCGAAGAAGATTCTCGCTCAGCATCAGCTTCATCTTGCCTGTGAATTTACAAATTGGTTTGGTGCGATATTGAGGAGGAACAGATATGTTGGATAAAAAGAGAACCGTATTGATAACGGGCGCATCCGCCGGAATCGGAAAAGCGTTGGCCGGGGAATTCGCGTCACACGGCTATGACCTCATATTGATTGCACGAAGGAAAGAACTGCTTGATACTGTTTCAAAAGAGCTGTCGGAAAAGCACGGAATTGCGGCATACCCCCTTGCGGTCGATCTGCTGCAAGACGGCGCACCGCAAATGATCGTCGATTATATCACGGATAACAATCTGTCGGTCGATATTCTGATCAATAATGCCGGTATGGGCAGTGCCGGGGATTTTGTGGACACAGATTGGTCAAAGACCGAGAGCATTCTGAAACTGAATGTCCATACAACAACAGAGATGGACTATTTGTTCCTGAAGCGGATGCAAAAAACCGGACGCGGAACCATTGTAAACATCGCATCGACGCTTGCCTTTGCGCCGACAGCGGGAGAGAGCGTATATGCTGCATCCAAGTCATACCTGCTTTCGCTTGGACAGGCTTTATATGAGGAAACGAAGCATTCGCCTGTTCGTGTGCTTACAGTATGTCCGGGCGTGACAAATACCGATTTCTTCAAACAGGCAGGCTTTTCGCTGAATCAGTTCAGCGCCGCAGCCCCGGAGAGTTTTGCGGCGTTTGCGTATAAACAGATCGTGAGGTGTAAACCATTGTCAGTTCATCGCTTCTCGAATAAAGCAACTTCTGTTTTTGCGCGACTGGCTCCCAGAGGTACAGTAAGACGAGCATACGCAAGTTTTTGCAAAATACAATGACAAGAGCAAAGATAAGTATATACATTGCAAGACACCTCTCAACAAGAGACATCATCGAGTTGGGAGGTGTTTTTTGTTTACAGCTTAAAGAAAGTGACATTAGTGTAGAGAACACTGCATTATAGTTGAAATTCTCGCTTTAATGTGGTATAATTCAAATCGTATATGTGTATGCGTCGGAATACGACGCTCATGACTCAAATGGAATGTGAGGTTGGGCAAATGGCTGTTAGTTACAAGAGACTATTCAAAATGCTGATTGATAAAGACATGAAGAAGAAAGAGCTGGAGGAAAAAGCAAACTTCAGTCCCTACACAATGGGCAAGCTTAATCGTGGAGAAAATGTAAATGTCGAAATAATAGCTAAGATTTGCACTGCCCTTGGTTGCGAGCCGAATGACATTATGGAAATCCTTCCTGAAGTTCAGAATGAAAGTGATAAAGTGAATAAGTAGTTGCATGAACTGCGACAGTAATGCCAAGCTGTAATACGCCCAAAGCTAACATAAGAAAATTATACCTGTCGTACCATGGTTAGTGAGACTCGATAAAGTTTATGCCGAAAACAAGCAAGTCCGCTTTTTGGGACAGGCAATGATTTATACTTTAGCGGGAGTGGAGTTGTAATAATGGAGTTAATCGATAATGTCAGCAAAACACTGAAAGATGATTTGTCAGTGGAGATAAAAAAAGGAAGCAAGATGTCCATAGCGGCAGCCTGCTTTTCAATTTATGCTTTTCAAGAGCTGAAAAAACAATTGTGTGATTTAGATGAATTGCGGTTTATCTTCACTTCTCCGACCTTTATTGCAGAAAAAGCGAAAAAAGCAAAGAGAGAATTCTATATTCCGAGACTCAATCGAGAGAAAAGCCTTTATGGAACTGAGTTTGAGGTGAAATTGCGCAATGAAATGACACAAAGAGCAATAGCCAGAGAGTGCGCAGACTGGATACGAAGGAAAAAAGTTGTCTTCAAGTCTAATACCACAGGCGAAAACATGATGGGATTTATCAATGTTGATGATAAGAGCTACATGCCTGTCAATGGCTTTACAACGGTGGACTTAGGATGCGAGCGTGGTAATAATGTATATAATTTTGTGCAAAAAACAGATGCTCCTGTTTCTGGGACATACCTTGAATTGTTTGAGAGTATTTGGAATGATAGAGTAAAAATGCAGGATGTAACCGATGAAGTCATTGAGAACATTACGACTGCATATAACGAAAATTCTCCAGACTTTATCTATTTCGTTACCCTCTACAATATCTTCAATGAGTTCCTTGAAGATGTTTCGGAAGATGTTTTACCAAACGAAGCCACAGGGTTTAAGGAAAGCAAAATCTGGAATATGCTCTATAATTTCCAGAAAGATGCCGCTCTTGCAATTATCAATAAACTTGAAAAGTACAACGGCTGCATTCTTGCGGACAGCGTCGGCTTAGGAAAAACATTTACAGCCTTGGCAGTTGTGAAGTATTACGAGAACAGAAACAAATCTGTTCTTGTACTCTGTCCGAAAAAGCTGTCAAATAACTGGAATACATATAAAGACAACTATGTGAATAACCCCATCGCAGCCGATAGACTGCGCTACGACGTTTTATACCATACTGATTTGAACCGCAGCCACGGCAAGTCCAATGGCCTTGACCTTGACCGGCTGAACTGGGGAAACTATGATCTTGTCGTAATAGATGAAAGCCACAATTTCCGCAATGGCGGGAAACTGACCGGAGAGGAAAACGAGAAAGAAAACAGATACCTTAAACTGCTGAATAAGGTGATACGCAAAGGCGTAAAAACAAAAGTGCTTATGCTTTCGGCTACACCGGTCAATAACAGATTCAATGACTTGAAAAACCAGCTCCAGCTTGCGTATGAAGGGGACACAGCCCTGATCGATGACAAGCTCAATACCACACACTCCATTGATGACATTTTCAAGAATGCTCAGAAGGCATTCAATACATGGAGCAAATGGGACCCGGCAGACCGGACGACTGCAAACCTGTTGAAGATGCTGGATTTTGATTTCTTTGAAGTTCTTGATTCAGTAACCATTGCTCGTTCACGAAAGCACATTGAGAAATACTATGACACAACAGATATTGGTACTTTTCCGACGAGACTGAAGCCGATTTCTTTGCGCCCGCCGCTGACTGACCTTAAATCAGCGATCAACTATAACGAGATTTTCGCCCAATTGATGCTACTTTCCCTAACCATCTATACGCCTACTCACTACATACTTCCGAGTAAAATGGAAAAGTATGCCGCATTGTATGAAGATAACAAAGTGAATGTTGGCTTTACTCAGGCAAACCGTGAGCAAGGTATAAGAAGGCTGACTGCAATCAATTTGATGAAGCGAATGGAAAGCTCCGTCTATTCTTTCAATTTGACATTAAAGCGGATTGACGATCTGATTACAAATACGATTCGAACGATAGATACTTATGATAAGCAGTCGAGCATGAAACTTGACCTGACTGACATTTCAAATATTGACGAGTATGATGACGATGACCTGAACGAAGACGAACTTTTTTCATTTGGCAAAAAGGTCAAAATCGACCTTGCCGACATGGACTACAAGTCATGGAGAGATAGCCTCGCAAAAGACGAAGAAGTCCTTGATCTTCTTACTCTTATGGTGGGTGACATTACACCTGTGCATGACAGCAAGCTGCAGAAGCTGTTTTCGGTCATCAAAGGTAAAATCGAGCAGCCTATCAATCCAAACAACAAAAAAATAATTATCTTCACTGCTTTTGCAGATACAGCGACTTATCTTTATGATAATGTCAGCGCCTTTGTAAAAAGCAATTTTGGACTTGACACAGCTATGGTAACCGGCTCTGTGGAAGGGCGTACCACTGTGCCAAAGCTTCGCTGTGACTTGAATACGGTCTTGACCTGCTTTTCCCCTATGTCAAAGGACAAGGAACTGCTGATGCCGAATGACAGCACATCTATTGATGTGTTGATTGCAACGGATTGTATTTCAGAAGGTCAGAACTTACAGGACTGTGACTACCTGATCAACTACGATATACATTGGAACCCGGTTCGCATTATTCAGCGCTTCGGTCGTATCGACCGTATTGGCAGCCACAATGAGTGTATCCAGCTTGTGAACTTCTGGCCGGACTTGACACTCGATGAGTACATAAACCTGAAAGCCAAAGTTGAAACAAGAATGAAGATTGTCGATATGACCGCCACCGGCGACGACAATATTCTCAGCGATGAAGAAAAAACCGATCTTGAATACCGTAAGTCACAGCTTAAACGCTTACAGGAAGAAGTTGTTGATATTGAAGATATGTCAAGCGGCATTTCCATTATGGATTTGGGGTTGAATGAATTCCGGCTTGATCTTCTTGAATATGTAAAGAACCACCCGGATCTGGAACAAACGCCGTTTGGCTTAAGTGCCGTTGCCCCAGCTCACGATGATGCTCCCAGCGGAGTGATTTTTGTGCTTAAAAATCGGTCAAACAGTGTAAACATCGATAATCAGAATCGTCTTCACCCATTCTATATGGTCTACATTGCAGATAGCGGAGAAATAGTTTGTGACCATCTCTCCCCCAAAGAGATGCTCGACAAAATGAGATACCTGTGCAAAGGAAAGACTGAGCCTATTCCTGATTTATACAGAGCCTTCAACGAGGAAACCAAGGACGGCAGGGATATGAGGAAACTCTCTGCATTGCTTGGACAGGCAATCGCTTCAATCATTGAAGTCAAGAACGAAAGCGATATTGATAGTTTTCTCGGAGGTGGGCAGATGAGCTTTGCCGGCAACGAGATCAAGGGGCTTGATGATTTTGAATTGATCTGTTTCCTCGTAGTCAGATAATTGAGGTGAGACGAAATGCTTGGACTTCCAAAATCAACAGAAATAAAAAAGCAACTGCCGAAAACTGCAATATACACAAGGTTTTCAATGAACGCCGCTGCAAAAGAGAAATTCGACTCGGATATTAGCAGGCTGACAATCGTCAACGAAGTCTCAAAAGTTACAAGCTCAATTCCGGCAGGGAGCACGGTTGCGTCATTCTATGTTGTGCTGATCGTTTTGAAGCGGAAGGAATACAGCGACGCCACAATAGCGCAGATATCCAAGCTTATCAATCAAAATATGCTCTTTATTCTGGAATGCGGAAGCGAGTCCAAGCTGGCAATCTATCATACAAAACTTATTTCAACCGAATGGCAGCCATCGGAGAGCCTTTCCATTTCTTTGAAAGGTCTGGATCTGAATGCCGTATGGGATAACATCGTCAAAGAACTGGAAGGCGGCGAATGGAATGATGCTCTTTCCGTAGAGGAAAACATTACAGCCCACGAACAGATAGAGCAGATGCAGAAGCAGATTGCAGCACTTGAGAGGAAAGCAAGAACAGAAAAGCAACCAAAAAAGAAATTTGAAATTGTTCAAGAAATAACTGAGTTGAAAAGAAGGTGTGAGAGTGAAAAGCTACGAATTGTCCCCAACATATGAGAATCTTATTGAAACATTTTCAAAGGATACTATTTCAAGGAATAGTGACATCTTTAGGTTTGTCTCTATTCTTGACAATGTTTCAGATAGCTGTTCTATTGCACTGGATGGCAGCTGGGGGAGCGGAAAGACTTTCTTTGTTAAGCAGTCGAAGATGGTTTTGGATGCATTCAACGATTTTGTGACTTCAGATATAACCAAAGATAGGGATACGATTAAGGGTATTTGGGGACAAGCAACACAAAAAGGTTTGAGCTTGCAACCGCAGGTATCTGTTTATTACGATGCATGGGAAAACGACAATGACGAAGAACCTGTACTGTCTCTTATATATTCAATTCTTAAGAGTGTGGATACGGACTTCTCGTTTTCAAAAGGAACTGGATGCCTAACAAAAGCAGCAGCACTTTTAGAGTTCTTCACAGGGAAGAAATGGACACAGATCATAGAAAGCTTCAAAAGCACATCCCCACTTACTGAACTTGAGGCAAGCAAAAATCTTGAAAATCTGATTAAAGAATTTTTTGATAGTCTACTTGCAGAGAGGGGCAATCGACTTATTGTGTTCATTGACGAGCTTGACAGATGCAAGCCAGTCTTTGCGGTGAAGCTACTTGAAAGAATTAAGCACTATTTTTCAAATGATAGAATCACTTTTGTCTTTTCGATAAACACCAACGAATTGCAACATACGATAAAGCGATATTATGGCGATGAATTTGATGCTTGCCGCTATCTTGACAGATTTTTTGATTTGCGCATATCATTGCCGCAAGCAAATTTGCAACGCTACTATCAGAGTATCAATTTTAACAACTCGCACTATACATATGATATTGTCTGTGATGCAGTGATAAAGGCATACCATTTTGAGCTTAGAGAAATTGCAAAGTTTATCAGGCTTTCAAAGATAGCGGCTTATGCACCGACACACGACGACAGAAGATTTGATTTTTCGTTTTCTGACGGTCGAGCGATACAATTTGGATTGCTTTATATTACTCCTATAATGATCGGATTAAAGATTAGCGATTCAACAAGGTACGAAGAATTCATCAACGGAAAAGATTACATGCCTCTTGTTGAAGTGTCAGATAACCTCAGAGAACGCTTCTTTGAAGAATTACTCGGTAATAACGAAGTTTATGAGAAACCGAAGGCAGAACAAGTGGTAGTAACTATAGAGTCCAAATTAAAGCAGGTTTATGAAGCTATCTTCGTAAAAGAATATGACGGGCGGAATTACTGTACGACAGTTGGAAGCTATCAGTTCAGTGCCGAGACGAAGCAGGTACTTCTTAGGACTGCGAGCCTACTATCAAATTACACGCAATTCAACATAGATTGAGGAGAAAAACGATAATGGACAAGCTTAATATGCACACAGCGAATAAGGCTGACGAAAACTTTGCACGACTGGCGGCGATGTTCCCGGACGCCGTAACCGAAGCCATTGACGAGAACGGCGAGGTTGTCCGTGCGATTGATAAAGATGTGTTGATGCAGGAAATCAGCACTAAAGTAGTGGACGGAAATGAGGAACGCTACCAGTTTACTTGGCCGGACAAGAAAAAGGCGATTCTTGCCGCAAATGCGCCAATTGCAGCGACTCTGCGTCCCTGCCGTGAGGAAAGCGTTGATTTTGACAGCACCGAAAACCTATATATTGAGGGAGACAATCTTGATGTGCTGAAGCTTTTGCAGGAAACATATCTCGGCAAGGTGAAGATGATATATATAGACCCACCGTACAATACGGGAAATGACTTTGTTTATAACGACGATTTTTCGCAGGATACAGACGAGTATTTGGACAACAGCGGACAGTATGACGAACAGGGCAACCGCCTTGTTAAAAATCTCGATGGCAATGGTCGTTTTCATACGGATTGGCTAAATATGATATATCCCCGTCTAAAGCTTGCCAAAGATTATTTGACTGATGATGGAGTCATTTTCATTAGTATTGATGAAAATGAAGTGCATAATTTAAGAAAGCTATGCGATGAAGTGTTTGGAGAGCAAAACTTTATTTCTCAATTAGGATGGCAAAAAGTATATTCTCCCAAAAATCAGGCTCGTTATTTTTCCAACGATTATGAGTTCATTCTTTGTTACTGCCGAAATATTGATGTGTTTTCTCTTGGAATGCTACCTCGAACTGAAGCAATGAATTCAAGATACAAAAATCCTGACGGCGATCCAAGGGGCGATTGGAAACCAGGTGATTGCGTAGGCAATGGTGAAAGGAAAAATGGGTATTACGATGTAGTAAGCCCAACAACAGGAAAAACATTTACAGTGCCAAGAGGGAAACATTGGGTATATGCTCCGGACACTATGAAACAGTTGTTGGCAGACAATCAAATTTATTTTGGCAAAGACGGAAACGCTTTTCCGGCTGTCAAACAATATTTGTCCAATGTCAGTGGTCGTAGAGCTTCGAGCTTGTTGATGTATGAAGACTATGGTCACACAGATATGGCAAAAAAAGACTTAATTAAGCTGTTTCAAGATTTAGTGCAAGTTCCTTTTGACACGCCAAAGCCTGTAAAACTAATCAAGATGCTAAGCATTATTGGAAGTAAAGAAGATGACATTGTTCTTGACTTTTTCTCAGGCTCAGCAACTTCAGCGCAATCGATTATTGAATTAAATAATGAGCAAGGAAGCCACAGAAAATTCATACTGGTTCAATTGCCTGAATTGTTGGAAAACAATCCAGGAGCGGAACAAATAGGATTACATACAATTGCTGATGTCGGCAAAGAACGTATTCGCCGGGCGGGGGCGAAAATCAAAAAGGAAAACGGACTGTCCGCCCAGAACCTTGATATCGGCTTCCGTGACCTGAAGCTCGACAGTACCAACATGAAGGATGTTTACTACAATCCTGATGACTTTGAGCCGAGCTTGTTTGACAAGGTGACAGATAATATCAAGGCGGACAGAACGCCGGAAGACCTGCTGTTCCAAGTGATGCTCGACCTTGGTGTGCTGCTTTCCAGCAAAATAGAAGAAACAACCATTGACGGAAAGCGTGTGTTCAATGTTGCCGACGGCTTCCTGATTGCCTGCTTTGATGATAATGTTACCGACGCAACCGTTAAGGAGATTGCGCAGAAAAAGCCTTACTATGCCGTCTTCCGTGACAGCAGTATGGCGACCGACAGCGTTGCGACAAACTTCGACCAGATTTTCGCTGCCTACAGCCCCGAAACAGTTAGGAAGGTGCTGTAAGATGTGTGTTACCTTGCGAAAATTTATAAAAGAGGATTATTTCAATCTGGCTTCTTTGATCGACGATGAATGGGCTGTTAATCACCGCAATATTGCTTTATCAATGCAACAAACGGACGGAAATGTGGAACAGTGCTTTTTAGCAATTGACGAGCAGAAGAATGTTGGCTACATTTACGGCTTTGTCCTTCCAAACAAGACCTTGTTACCTGAATTTCTATATGTAATTCCAGCATATAGAAAACAAGGTATTGGAAGAGCACTCCTTGCGGAGCTTGAAAATAAAACCTGTTGCACTGCATCAATGATCTTTTACAACAAGAGCCTGACCGGTTTTTATAGTAGCTTGGGATATCAAGTTGGAGAGAATCTTGAAGTTGCAATGAAATTACTCACTGCAACGAAGGGAGAAAGCAAATGAAATTCAACTTTAAGATACAACAATATCAGACCGATGCCGTTGATGCTGTTGTTAAAGTGTTTGCCGGTCAGGGTCACTATGACAAAGTGAGTTATATCCGTGACCTTGGTATCGTAAAGCCGCAAAATACGCAGATGCGTATTGATACAGGTGAAGAAGGGCTTGAAATCAGCGACCCGCTGAATGACACGGGCTTCAAGAATGAACTGTTGGAATTATCCGACGATCAGATTCTGATGAACATTCAAAACTTGCAGCAGCAAAACAATATCAAGCAATCCGGTTCTTTAGTGAAAGATTTGGGACGCTGCAGCCTCGATATTGAAATGGAAACCGGTACAGGCAAAACCTATGTATATATCAAGACGATGTTTGAACTGAATAAGCTGTACGGCTGGAGCAAGTTCATTGTTGTCGTGCCGAGCATTGCGATTCGTGAAGGCGTAAAAAAGAGCTTTGAAATGACGCAGGATCATTTCATGGAGCATTATGGGAAGAAAGCTCGCTTTTTCATTTACAACAGCTCAAACCTGAACCAGCTTGATAACTTTTCAAGCAGCAGTGGCATCAATGTCATGATTATCAATACACAGGCGTTTGCCTCCTCCCTCAAGGAAGGCGCAAACAACAAAGAGAGTCGTATTATCTATTCAAAGCGTGATGAATTCGCTTCCCGTCGCCCTATTGATGTTATTAAGGCAAACCGTCCGATCATCATTCTTGACGAGCCGCAAAAGATGGGCGGTGAAGTAACGCAGAAAGCTCTGAAGAACTTTAACCCATTATTCTCTCTCAACTACTCCGCTACTCACGCCAAGCATCACAACCTTGTTTATGTGCTTGACGCACTGGATGCCTTCAACAAGCGGCTGGTAAAGAAGATTCAGGTCAAAGGGTTTGAGGTCAAGAACTTTCGTGGAACGGACAGGTATTTGTTTCTTGAAAGCATTGTCCTTTCCAACAAGAAGCCACCTATGGCTCGTCTTGAATTTGAGATAGGATATAACAAGTCAATCAACCGTGAAACCCGAATTGTCGGGGTCAATGATAACCTCTTTTATCTCTCACAGGAGATGGAGCAATACAAGGGATTTACTGTGTCGGATATTGATCCTCTGCGTGGCAGCGTCACTTTTACAAACGGAGAAGTGATACATACCGGCGAAGTCGTGGGTGATGTGTCCGAAAAAGATATGCGCCGCATTCAGATCAGGGAAACAATAGTGTCCCATTTTGAAAAAGAAGAAAAGAATTTCAGTATGGGCATTAAGACGCTTTCGCTGTTCTTCATTGATGAAGTTGCAAAGTACCGTCAGTACGATGAAGACGGGAATGAAGTTCTCGGCGAGTACGGCGTTATGTTTGAAGAAGAATACATCAGTGTACTGAACAACTATATCTCTCTTTTTGATACACCCTATCAGAAGTATCTGAAGGAAACCTGTAGCGATGTCTCAAGAGTCCATAAGGGCTATTTCAGCATTGATAAAAAAGGTCACGCAGTTGATAGTGCGCTTAAACGGGGCAGTGAGTTTTCAGATGATATTTCAGCTTACGACCTTATCCTTAAAAACAAAGAGAGGCTACTCTCCTTTGAAGAACCTACCCGTTTTATCTTCTCTCATTCTGCTTTGCGTGAAGGTTGGGACAACCCGAATGTTTTCCAGATTTGTACACTGAAGCATTCCGACAGTACCACGGCAAAACGGCAGGAAGTGGGGCGTGGTTTGCGCCTTTGCGTGAATCAGGATGGAAACCGCATGGATGCCGAGTCCTGTGGTGACAGCGTTCAGAAAATCAATGTCTTAACAGTCATTGCAAGTGACAGCTATAAAGACTTTGTCGGCGGATTGCAAACCGAGATCAAATCGGTTCTTTATGACCGCCCGACGAAGGCTACCAGCGAATACTTTAATGGTAGATTCATAAAGACACCGGATGGATTGAGCCACCAGATTGACCGGAAGTCGGCAGATGCAATTGAGTTTTATTTGATTGCCAACGGCTATGTTGATATGGACAGGAAGGTAACGGACAAGTATCGCACAGATGTGCAGATGAATACGCTTTCTCCGCTACCAGCTGACTTGCAGCCGATTGCAGATGGCATTCACACGCTTGTACAGGCAGTCTATGACGACAGTGTTCTCGACAGCATGATTGAGGACGGTCACAAGGCGAAAATTCAGGACAACGATCTGAATGAGAACTTCTACAAAAAAGAATTCCAGACTTTGTGGGGCTATATCAATCATAAGTATGCCTATGCCGTTGACTTCGACAGCAACGAACTGATTGAAAAGGCAATCAAGCATATTGACGAGAAGTTGTTTGTTGCTGAGCTTCAGTACACCACTACAACCGGAACACAGAGAGAAAGCATTGATAAAACCGATGTGGCAACCGGAAGCTCATTCGGCTCTGAAAAGACAAGAACGCAGACCCTGAAACACGCAGAAACAAGCAGAATCAAATATGATCTGGTTGGCAAGGTGGCAGAAGGGGCTTTGCTGACACGCCGTACTACCGCTGCAATTCTGAAAGGAATATCCCCTGCAAAGCTTATCATGTTCAGATACAACCCTGAAGAATTCATCTCGAAGGTGATAAAGCTGATTAACGAGCAGAAGGCAACAATGATCGTTGAACATATTTCATACGACCAGATTGACGGCAGCTATGACAGCACAATATTCACAGCTGAAAAGAACACACAGAGTTTTGATAAAGCGTTCAGAGCCGAAAAGCACATTCAAGACTTCGTGTTTACCGACGGCACCGCTGAACAGAGCGTAGAACGTAGATTTGCGCAGGATCTGGACGCAGCCAAAGAAGTGTGTGTATATGCAAAGCTTCCGAAAGGCTTCCATATCCCTACTCCGGTTGGCAATTACTCTCCCGACTGGGCAATTGCCTTCAATAAGGGAATGGTTAAGCATATCTATTTCATTGCAGAGACAAAGGGAACAATGGAAACCCTGAGCCTCAGACCAATCGAGCAGGCAAAAATCTCATGTGCGAAGAAGCTGTTTAATGAACTTTCTACCGATGATGTCGTTTATCACGATGTGGACAGTTATCAAAATCTGCTTAATATCATGAATTCGATTTAATCCGTGTTAGAAGGAAGGACAAATCAATGAGCGGAAAGAATAGAGCCGACATCCATATAGGTGCAAAAGTGAAAATCGTATTGAAGAAAGATCAACCCACTGGAAAGTTGACCGAAGGCATCGTTTCACGCATATTGACGAATAGTAGCCATCATCCACACGGGATCAAAGTCATGCTGGAAGACGGACAGGTCGGACGGGTTCAGGAAATAGAAAAGGAATCGGCAAATGGAACAACAGGAGAATGAACCAAACCGGATAACAAATAAGGAACTCTTTGAGCGACAAAAGAAAATGTTGCTTACGTTCGCCGAAAAAGGTGCAATCTCGGAAGCCTACTGTGAGCAGGAAATATGGATTTTGTCCGAGAAGATGCACATGGATACCACAAAACAATAACCATATCGTTTAACTACAGAATAAAAAGCAACAGCTAATCGAAAGATAAAGCTGTTGCTTTTATTTATAGAAGACTGTCTGCTCAGTAATGATACTCATAGGTGTGCACTTTGCTCTTACTGGTGTATCTTCTTGAAAAAGGTACTGTCAGCATCAAAGGGAATTCTAAAGTCATATCCGAGTTTGTTCATTTCCTGCATTTTTATCAGCATCAAATTGACATTTGAGCCCATCGTTCTTGCCATTTGAACGACATCGTATCCTTCATGAGCAAGAGAATAAACCCGGTCATCATCAAGTAAAACATGAGCGGCATAAGCGTTTGCCTCATACTCCGTATGGTTGATCATATTAAAGAGGACGAACTCCTGTATCCCGTCGTCCTTCGCAAGATCACGGTGAAAAACATCGTGACCCAATTCATGGGCGCAAACCATCTTCATCATGTAATCGTCTAATCGGTTATTCAAGATGATAATGCGGTGCTTCCACTTGCAGGTGTACATACCGAGCAAATTGCCGAAGTCGCCGGAATAGCATACTTTGATTCCGCGATCACGGGCTATTTGAAAGGGATTTCTTGATTCACTGAAACGAACAGCGGCATTAGCCGCTCTGTAGATGCCTTCGGAATCGATCACTAATACCACCTCCCATGATAAGTCTATCATAAGGCGTGTCCCATTAAACGGACACGCTTATTTTTTATATTTCTTGGGCGTGTATTTCTGAACATTTTCTTCTTTGCACTCCCAGTAAGCCTGCTGTAAAGCCTTCATAACACCGTCCTTGTCAGCTTCAGAAAGCTCGCCGCCTGCAAATAAGCCGTGTACTTCGGAAATAAGCTGCTCTGCCTGTTTTGCACCCCTTGCGCCATATTTTGCAGAGGCATCCACGACAAAATCTTCATCCTCGGTCATCAGGTAGTTTATATCGACACCTAATACCTCAGCAAGTTTCGCATACACCTCACGCTTTTTGGGGTATCGGTTCTGTACTTCGTAGTTTGTTATCGTTCTGAGTGAAACGCCGATTTTTTTCGCAAGGTCTTCTTGGCTCAATCCGGCGTCTGTGCGTGACTTTTTAACCTTTTCACCGAACTTCATTTTTTGTCCTTCCTTTCGCACAATAAATTTAAGAAAATATATTTCGCAGTCTCTATTGACAAGCGCAACATAAATGCGTATAATAAGGGCACGCAAATATCTTTCGTGTTTATATTAACTTAAGTTGCGTATAAAGTCAAGAGGTAAACGGAAAATGTCACGAATTATTTTACACTGCGACATGAATAACTTCTATGCCTCCGTCGAGTGTATGCTGGATATGAGCCTGCGTGGGCATCCGGTAGCAGTAGGCGGGGATGTGGAGAATCGTCATGGTATCATCCTTGCCAAAAACTACGAAGCAAAGAAGTACGGCGTTTCTACCGGCGAAGCGTTGTGGCAGGCAAGACAGAAATGCAGAAATCTGATTATCGTTCCGCCGCACTACGAGCAGTATTTGAAGTATTCAAAGCTGGCAAGAGAGATTTACGCTGATTATACGGATCAGATCGAGCCTTATGGAATGGATGAGTGCTGGCTCGACATAACCGGCAGCGTACCGCTTATGGGATCGGGAGAGGAAATCGCAAATGAGATAAGAGAGCGCATGAAGTTTGAGCTTGGACTATCCATTTCAGTCGGTGTCTCCTTCAATAAGATTTTTGCGAAGCTTGGCAGCGATATGAAAAAGCCTGACGCCACGACCGTTATTCCAAAAGAAACTTTCCGAGAGAAGATATGGAGCTTGCCCGCGTCAGATATGCTCGGCGTCGGACGAGCTACCGAAAAGGTATTGACCTCCTACGGAATCCATACCATCGGAGAGCTTGCGAAAGCACCGCCCGGTTTGCTGAAAGGTAGGCTTGGAAAGTGCGGATTGCAGATTCTTCAATATGCAAACGGAGAAGATTGCTCACCAGTGGCAAAACAGGACTATGAGCCGCCGATCAAGAGCATTGGTCATGGAATCACCACAAAGGAAGACCTTGAAAACGCAGCCGAAGTCTGGAATGTCATGCTTTCACTCACGCAGGACATCGGGCACAAGCTGCGGGCATATAACAAGGACGCCGGTGGAATTGCAATAGATATACGCAACAATCAGCTCGAACACCGGCAATGGCAATGTCAGTTTCCAGCCCGGACGCACAGCACATCCTATATCGCAAAGGCGGCTTTTGATTTGTTTACAAGGTCATACCAATGGAGTAACCCGATCCGTTCAGTGACTGTCCGAGCAATCAATCTTACCTCTCAAGACTTGCCGGAGCAGATGGACTTGTTTGTAGACCGAACGCAGATAGAGCGCCATGATAAGCTGGAATCTGTTGTGGAACAGCTTCGAGATCGCTTCGGTAAATACGCAGTCATACCGGCAGCACTCTGTTCCAAGAACAGCAAAATGCCGACCGACCGTGAAATTGAACTAAAAATGCCGACCGGAATGGTCAGCTAAAAGGAGAGAAAAATCATGTCTGTATTACAGGAATCGCAAATCAAAGCCTACTGTTCGTTTCCGGTCTGCCTTTTGCCTGATGGCACTGATGAGATATTCTTGGCAACGGCTGACGGCGGTAATCACTTTCTTGATTTTGGTATCCATGAAGGGATGGAGCTTATATTTGATGCTCAAAAGGGATTTACCGATGGTGAACCGTCTTGCTTCGTCGATAAAGAGACACACAAGATCAAGCTGCTGCTTCACGCGGAGGAAGGATATGAACATGCAGGAAAGTTGATTGCGGCTATTACCTATTACGGAGGATGAGGTCATGGAACAGGATTCAAAATTCAAAAAAGTATTTGTCGGGGTGATGGTTAAAGTATCGCCGGAAGGAGAGATACGACCGATAAACATTACCTACACTGACGGTATCACCTACGAGATAGACCGCTTGAAGCAGCGCTGCCGTGCTCACGCCACAAAGGTAGGCGGAACGGGCATACGCTATACGATTGTCGTAGGAAATAAAGAAACATACCTTTTTGAAGATGAGGGTAAATGGTTTGTTGAAGGCAAAGTGTAAAGGAGGATCTGCCATTGAAATGTTTGTCACGCACTGATATTGAAGCTATCGCCGAACGAGTGCTGAAAGCCTATTATCAGCTTCCGCAGAACAGGGATGCGGAAATCTACCGTATTGACCCGGAACAGCTTGTAACAGAATTATTGGGGCTTAAAGTCGAATATGAGCACCTCTCATATGACCGTCACATTCTCGGAGCGACAACGACAGCCCCTATGATAATTGAAATTTTCATGGGAGACGACACCGAGCAGCACTACGAGCTGGACGGTAATACGATATTGATTGAAAGAGATTTGCGGGATGACTGCACCCAGCTTGGGCGCTGCAATTTCTCGCTTGCGCATGAGGGCAGCCATCAAATCTTGAAAATGCTGTACCCACAGGACTATGACGCTAATCCGCAAATACAGAAGATACATTATTATCAGGCGAATTCAGAGAGACGAAAACCTATTGCCGATTGGTATGAGTGGCAGGCTAATGCGCTGGCATCTGCAATACTGCTGCCGAAAGACCTGATATGCCGTGGAATGTTCATGTTCTCTCTCGGCGATAAGATCGAAACGCTTAACAAGCTGTTCTTTCCAAAGGTTTATGACAGGTTCTCAGATCTGGCGTCATTCCTTGGCGTATCAAAGACCGCATTGGCAATCCGAATGAAGCAGCTCGGTCTTTTGGTAAATGATCAGCTTGATAACCCATATAGCATCATAGATGTTGAATATGAGGGAGGTATGTAAAATGGCAAAAGTAGATGTTCAGCGTGCAAACCCGGAGCTTTACGAGCAGGTAAAGACCGAGCAGGAAAGGCTGAAAATACATTGCAGGGCGCAGATGAAAGTCGCAAGGCTCTGCCCCTATTGCGGGCATAAGATAACGACGATTTACAAAGGAAACCACGGATATGCAGATGAGAAATGCCCGAACTGCGGAGAAGAAGTAATCTTCCCACCTATATCATTCCGCTTGTCATCGAAGTGAAACGGTGAAATTACACTACAACTGAATAATTGAAATAAAGCAAGCTTAGTGCCCCGGAGCCGCTTGATGCGTTGACTTCCCATGTGCCACTTGATTTAGAACCATAGTATCAGCCTTTATAGGCTGACTGGTTCTATTCGTGTGGCATTATGGCAACGCATCAGGTGGCTTTATTTTTTACGCTCTTCAGGTTCCGAGAAAGGAATTCTGATGAGCATTTTTTATTGGCAGAGCGCCATTGCACGGTATCCGTAATCTCCGATTTTGATTGACCGAAAACCAAAATCAAAATTTTAAGGAGATTATGAGTATGGCAGACCAAAACATAACAAATATCGACCTTGAAGCCGCCTTTGCAAAGGACTGCAAGGTCATCAACCTGAAATATGAATATCCGGGATATATGGGAAATGAAAATTACCTTCTGCTATCCAATCTCAATGAACGGGAATTGACGGAAAAGTATGGGAATAAGCTGGATGAATTTAAGCCATACATTCTTGGCGATGCAGCTCTGAAAGAAGCCTTCACGGAAATCCACAGAAAAGAAGATAGAGAAAGAAAACGCTTGTATAAGAAAATAAACACTTTTGGAATAGATGAAATGTCCGAAAAGCTTTATGCGGAGCTAACTGTGCCGGATTTTACAGCAACAAGTGATTCAGCCGATGACCATAAAGCCAAGATTCAGGAAATCCAATGTGCATGGACGAAACTGAGTGAAATGCAAAAGCGCCGGTTGAAAAGCTACTATCTTGAAAAGAAAACATATCAGGAAATCGCACATGAAGAAGATTGCTGCTATTCGTCGGTTAGAGAGTCCATTGAGGCAGGAAAAAAGAAGTTTGAAAAACTTTTGAAAAACACCCGATATTTTGGCCCTCTTTTTTCCAAACATAGTGAAGGGGATAACGCGAGTGATGGTGCCTCTTCAAAAATGAAGAAATGAGAGGCAAAACGAATATGGACACAATCAAGAATGGTCAGTTATTTTGGTATGACTTCGGAGACAATGGGGGCTCTATTCAGTGTGGAAACAGACCTGTATTAGTCATACAGGCAGATGATTTCAATCGGGATGCACCGACTGTTATCATTGCGGCAATTACGTCGGTTATAAAGAAACAGTACCTGCCGTCGCACATTATTCTTCCGGATAACATTGGCCTGAAGATGCCATCCATGGTGATGCTGGAACAGATGAGGGCGGTGAATAAGGAAGATCTCGGAGACTACATAGGGTGTCTTACCAACGGTTATACATGGAAGTATATCCGAATTGGGCTGAAGAAAGTGTTTGGCTTCTGGTATCCTCGAAAAGAAACCAAAGGGGAAATCAGATGCTTGTGCCCGAAATGTTTGGAGGATTATAAATCAGTTCCGAATTATATCGTAAAAAGACTTGACCCATTCCAGCGGGAAAAAGGGAACTGTGATAAGTGTAATCATCCCGGCTACGACTATATCATTTGCAGCAAAAGTGCTTTGTGCCGGGGGGATAACGATTATGGAAGTGCAAAATGAAAAGAAGGTAAAACCAGTCCCGATATGGGAAAAATATGCGCTGACCATCTATGAAGCGGCAGAGTATTTCGGAATTGGAGAGCACCGCTTGCGTGAACTTGTCAGGCAGGATCGTCATGCCGAGTATGTTCTTTGGATAGGCGTAAAGGTCGAGATAAAACGGAAGCTTTTTGAGGATTACTTAAATCAGACCAATGCTCTGTAATGTCAAGTATGCGATTTTCAAATTCGCATCTTTGTTAATTGCCTCAAAAATAGTTATCATGAGGCCACAAAGAAAATATTGCAAGGAGGAGATCGCATGAGCAATTTCATATATGTCCCCGGTTTGAGTGAAGATGTTGAAAAAGAGGTTGCGGAAGACAAAAAGAAAGCCGAAGAAGCAGCAAAGAATGAGTCAAAGCTTTCAAAAGAAAAAATCAGCGGAGCCAGAAAAAAAGAGGTCACGGTCAATGACCGTGGGGTTGTCAGAACCAAAAGAGTAGATGATAGAAGCATATCGGTTCCAGTTTGGGAGAAATATGCGCTCACGATTCAGGAGGCTTCTGAGTATTTCGGATTAACTGAATCAAAGCTCAGACGCTTTGTAATGGATCATAGAGATGAGATGTTTGTTTTGAAGGGTGGCGCAAGGCTGCTTGTGAAGCGAAAACTGTTTGAGGAATATCTGAATAAAAACAAGGTGCTATGAAAGGAGAATCAAAGTGGAACAAGTAAATGAAAATGGGCTTCTGTCTGAAGATGTTTCTTCAGACTCTGAGTATCTCTCTCGCAAGGAAGAAGAAATACCAATATGGAAAAAGCCGATTTTAACGGTGGTTGAGGCTGCTAAATATTTTCAAATCGGAGAAAAGACCATCAGGCGGATTACCAGAGAATACAAAGATGAGGACTTTGTGCTGTGGATGGACAGCGCAGTCTTTGTCAGACGGGAACCCTTTGAAGCGTTCCTTAACACTAAAAACGAAGTGTAGGAGGTTAAAACTATGGCAGCAAAAAGGCGTGATGAAAAAGGCAGATTGTTATGGAGCGGAGAATCACAGCGCCCTGACGGGAAGTACGAGTTCAAGTATGCAGACAATAAAGGCGAACGGCATTCTGTGTATAGCTGGCGGCTGGTCGCAACAGACCATGTTCCGGATGGTAGACAAATGGCTGACCCCTTGCGAGAGATGGAAAAGAAAATAAAGAAGGATTTGGAGGACAACCTTCTGGTCTATGAAACCAGAAAAATGACTCTTAATTCCTTTTGGGATGAGTACATTTCTCTCAAGTACGAATTGAAGGAATCGACGAGAAGTAACTACATTTATATGTATGACCACTTTGTCAGAGACGGATTCGGGAAAAAGAATATTACAACAATCAAGTACAGTGATGTAAAGAGGTTTTATATGGAACTTTTATTTGAAAAGGGGTTTAAGCCAAACAGCATGGAAACAGTGCACACGATTCTTCATCCGACATTTACCGCCGCAGTGAGAGACGGGTATATTCGGTTCAATCCTTCAGACGGAGTAATGGCTGAAATCAAGAAAAGCAATCAATGGGAAAAGCCGAAAAGACACGCCTTGACAGTCAAACAGCAGGAAATGTTTGTTGAGTATATGGCGCAGTCTCACCAGTACAAGCATTGGTTGCCGATGTTCACTTTTCTGCTGGGAACCGGCTGCCGAGTCGGAGAGGCATTGGGAATACGTTGGGAAGACTGCGACTTTGAAGAAAACATCATCAGCATCAACCACACGCTCATTTACCGGGTACATAACAAAACTAAGGCCAACTACTATATTACGACACCTAAGACATCTGCAGGTATAAGGATAATTCCGATGCTCAGCGAGGTCAGAGAGGCATTGAAAACAGAATATCGTTGCCAGATGGAGCAGGGCTTTTGTGAGAGCGTGATAGACAATTACTCAGGATTTGTGTTTAAGACAAGGAACAATACGGTGATGTCTCCTCATGAAGTCAATCGAATTATTGAGCGGATCATCAAAGGCTGCAATGAAAAGGAGGAGGCAGACGCCAAAGCTGAGCACAGAAAACCTGAGCTTCTTCCGCATTTCAGCGCACATAATCTGCGGCATACCTTCTGCACAAGGTTCTGTGAGAATGAAACAAACCTCAAGATCATTCAGGAGATTATGGGGCATTCGGATATTACTACAACGATGAACATATACAACGAAGCCACCAAGGAGAAAAAGGTAGAGTCTTTTGCGGGGCTGGAAGGCAAAATAAAGATCAAATAAGAAATACGGCTTGCCCAAAATGAGGGTGAGCCGTATTGATTTTCAAGCGATGACATGCTATAATGCTATAGCTAATTATGAGTCGCAGTACTCACAACTCACATAAGATAACGGTGATGGCAGACAAAAGGTGTTCTTTTTCTACAATGAAAACAACCCCGATTTTTTACGACAATTCTTACGACAAACCAAAAAAAGATATGCCGTGAAATGCCAGTCTATGCTGTACGATGAAACCCTTTTGGATTAACGAAGTCAGCAAAAGGCAGGTAAAACAAGGGTATGCCGTTTGAGCGGGAGCCATCCCGACGATGAAACCTATTGACTGAATCAGTCGTTATAAGAATACGAACCTTTTCAACCCGGCGAGAAATCGTCGGGTTGTCTTTTTATCAGAACATAATACATAGCCGTCCGCATTCAAAAGGCGCCCGTCCCGCCGGACAGACGCCTCCATCATATCGCATCAGTTTGATTTTCTACGCTTTTTTACGGTAACCGCCAGTGCGCTTCCGGAAAGCAGCAGCAAACCGATCCAGAGAGCTGGCCTGTTTGTATCGCCCGTTTGCGGCGAAGTGACCGAAGCGGTGACAACCGGTTTCTTCGTAAGGCCTTTGATTGCGTTTTCGATCGCTGCGGCGTATGCGTCCACCGCCTCTTGCCCGGTGATCGGTTTGCCCCGCACGACGGCCGCTTTTGCGTCATTCAGCGCCTTCACCGAATTATCGGTGTAAACCGAGAGGTCGGCGGGGATCTTCGCGAGCGCCGCATCCACCGCGCTGTAATTGGCTTGCGCAATCATCGGAATTTCCGCGGTTTCCGTATAGCCGCAGACGGAGCAGACGCATTCTTATGTACCCCTTTCAGTTTCGGTTGTGGCTTTTGTCATGGTCCATTCGCCGAAGCTGTGAGCGGCGATGTCCTTTCTGTCGCCGCAGGAGCACTCATGCCAGTGATTCGTTTCGTCTTTTGACCATGCCGTGCCGCACCTCCCACCTTGACGGTGATAGCCGTGTTGAATGGTGCGCCTGTTTTGTATGCTGGTGTGCGGATCAGTGCGGTTATATCGAAACCGATGTTTGTCCCAAGTATGCAGGCTGCATCAACGGCGTGGCGTGGTTCAAGGAGCGTAATCAGTGGGTCGACGGTTCCGAGACTCTTTCACCAGGGACGATTATCTTCTATGACTGGGACAGTCCGGATGGCGAATCCGGTCCACAGGATGGTCTGTCTGACCACACTGGAATTGTAGAGAAGGTAGAGAATGGTATCGTCTATACCGTAGAAGGCAATTCCGGCGATGCCTGCCGTCAGCGGAAGCGTGCAGTCGGAAACTATGAAATCTTGGGATACGGTGTGCTTATCCCATGGCATAATAATATGCTCCGGCATCAGGCTCAGAGATGGGTTTGGTGTTGGAGTTTTTTTCTTTTACCCGCAGAGTGGACTCTGCAAATGACATGGAGGTGCGATATTACACCTCCATTCACAAAATAACTATAGAAAAACTCGGAAATCCTCGAAATACGAAAAACAATGTGTTATAATTCGAAATGAACAACTATATCTACACGTTAAGCGCTGCTTTGCGCGCATATAGGTCGATTGAAGAATGGAGGACCGCCATGATTGTAAGCTACGAAAAGCTTTGGAGACTGTTACAAAAAAACAAAATGAAGAAGAAAGATCTCGCTGCTGCGGCAGGCGTTAGCGAATACGCCATGACCAAACTGAACAAAGGCGAAACGGTTTCAATGGATGTCATGGTCAAGTTCTGTAAGATTTTTCATTGTAACGTCGGTGACCTTATGGACGTCATAGAAGAAGACTAGTCAATACATAAAATGGTAAATAAGTCTAATAGCTAAGGAATGGGAATGTAGTTATGGATATATCTATCGGAAAATTTACGTTAGAATCACTCACTACAGGAATGTATAGTGAGCCAGAATCATGTTATAGGGAGTACATACAGAATGCGGTTGACTCTCTTGATTCAGCGATTGAGCAAAGCCTAATTACTGCAGACGATTGTAGAATTGAAATAATAGTTGATAGTCAGAATAATACTATTAGTGTTAAGGATAATGGCACAGGAATACCAAGTTCCAATGCGGTTAAAACGCTGCTTGATATTGGTAATTCAACTAAACTGCACACTACAAATAGAGGCTTTAGAGGAATAGGGCGGCTTGGAGGGCTTTCTTACTGCAAGAAGCTTAGCTTCTGCACGACTTCACGCGGAGAAAATATAAAAACTATTAGCTCCTTTAATTGCGATAGACTAAAAGAGTTGCTGGTTCCAGGAGAGAACACGGATAAAGACCTAAAGGACGTTATTGCTGCAGTTACCGAAGTAAGCGTGTTGCCGGAACAGTCGTCTCTACATTATTTTATTGTGAAAATGGAAGGCGTGGATGATATTTCTTCTTTACTTGATATTGATATTGTTCGCGATTACATTGCCCAAATTGCACCTTTGCCATTCAGAGAGAGGTTTTTTTGGGGAAGACAGATTAAAGATGAATTGCAGAGTAAGAAAATAAAGATCGCTGAATACCCAGTTTTTCTTGGGTCATCATTTGAAAACCTTGAACAGATTTATAAACCGTATAAGCTTTCTCTAAATGTTTCTGCAAGATCAGATGTTACAAAAGACGAAATATACGGTCTCTCGTTTTTTGATGTAAATGGAGCTAATGGTGATTTGATAGCTTCAGGTTGGTATGCAGATACTGGCTTCCTTGGAACTTTGGCAGATGATCGTGTGGCTGGCCTTAGAGTTCGTCAGGGTAATATTCAAATCGGAGCGTCGAAAACACTAGCCCCATATTTTAAAGAGTCTAGGTTTAATGGATGGGCCTTAGGAGAGTTGTATATAGTTACTGATGCACTGATTCCGAACGCAAGAAGAGATGACTTTGAAAAAAATGAAGTGTTTTCGGAATTTGAGACGGGGATTCGGGCAACCGTAGGACAGGAGATTTCTGACAAGATTCGTGCGGCTTCGAAAGCAAGAAATAATCCATCACAGAAAACAATAACAAAAGCAGAAAAAACGATTGCAAGAGTTCAAGAAATACTAGCTACGGGGTTCAATTCTTCTTTTGAAAAGGAGCAGGTGACCAATGAAATTGCATTGGCAAAAAAAACGATTCATGCAATTCCAAAGGATTCAACTTCTGAAATACTTGAACGGAAAACAGAATTAATAGATACGCTTTCTACTTTAGCAACAAATGTTGCAGAGTCCTCACATTACAAAGCGAAGAAAGACATAACATCCAATTTTTCAAAGGCTGAGAAAAAAATTGTTCAGGCAATACTGGAAGTGTTAAGTAAGAATTTTGACAGGCCAATCGTTGACAGCTTGTATCAGGAAATGCTTGTGGAGTTAAAAGCAAAGGGGAAAAAGTAATGCAACTTTATCCGGAAAAATATGACAAATTAGTTCTGTCGTCGGAAGAAAAGTCTTTCCTTAGGACTCTTGATCGAGCTTATTCTGACGATGATATGTCATACTATGTCCTCCATATCAATCCCAGGAGAAAGGACATTGGAGAAGGGAAACCGGAACTTTTTAATCTCTTGATTTTAGAAAAAGGAATTCTTCTTTTTCGGACGTTTGAAATATCTGATCCTGCAATCGCTGGACGTACACTTGGCGCATTCTGCAATCCTGTAGTATTTCAAACGCTTATGTCGGATATTCAAGGACGTTTGGAGGAAAGCCAGTATTTAGTAAATACATTGGGAGACTTAAAATATGCACTTAATATTTGTCTTGTTTTTGCCAACATTGACGCTATTGATTCACTGAGTGACATTGGCGAAAACGAAAAGACGTTTGCAGAAAAGCATGTTCTTTTTAAAGATACTATATCTGCAATTAGAAAAGACGGCAAAAGGGTTATTGACCAATTGCTTGGCGTCGGGCAGCCAGTTGATGAAGACCATGTGAATAATATTTTCCAAAGACTATGTCCAGAAATCACAATTCCGCGGAAGTACATAATGGATTATGCTGAGCACGTTGATATTGATGATGGAGCATTAAATATCAATGATAGGGCTGTCTTGTCATATCGCTTAGACAATAGGCAGATTGATATCGTAAATAGAATTGATAAAGGACATCAATTGATTTTGGCATGCGCAGGTAGTGGAAAAAGTGTTTTGCTGATTTCAAAATGCTTTAAAGTTGCAAGCCTTAACCCTAATGAGAATTTCCTGCTGACGTGCTACAACAGGAACCTAAACAATTATTATCAATGGGCAATTGCTCAAGCTGGTTTTATTAGTAAAAATGTACGATGTACGACATTTCTGGGGCTGTGTAAACAGCTATTAGAGGCAAATCATCTCCCGGTGCCCACAATGTATTACAACCAACAGGATGATTATTATAACAGATTATTTCTTGCTGCTGATAACGCATTAAGTACTGGCAAAATAAAAGAAAGGTTTAGCGGCATATTTATCGATGAAGTTCAGATATTCAAGCCAGAATGGTATCGCTTTTGTTTCAATCTTTTGAAGAGCAAAAGCCCGGATGAGTATTTCTTTGTCATTGCTGGAGACAAATCTCAAGATATAAAGAACAATATTCGCAGAGGCAAGGCTCCTTGGCAAGGCGGAGGTGAGAAATATCCTGAATACAGGGGAAAGACTTTGCCCATAGAAATAAATTACAGAAATTCAAAACCAATAAATGATGCAATAGACAAGTATGTAGATGTGGCAAAGAAGCTTGGCAAAGAACTTGGAGTAGACTTGTCTAGTGACCCGGAGCTGTTTCTCAGAGGTACCGCTTATCGCGAGGGCAATCCGCCTACGATTATTGAACTGTCGGAATATAGTAACAAGGGCGAAGTAAAAGCAATTTGTGACGCTGTAGATGATCTTATTGAGAACAAAGGACTAAGCGAAGTCGATATTGCTATTGTACTCTACAATAGGTCGGCTAAGTACACGACAAAGGGCTGGGCTACGCATTATTATCATTTGTTACCCGGAATTAAATCATATTTTTATAAGAAGGGTTGGGAAAACCCGGCGATATTAATTTCCGGAGAATCTGAGGGCGCAACCTTCGGTTCACGAAGGGGTGTAACTATAACAACTATCGAAGGCTCGCTAGGACTTGATTTCCGGGCTATTGTGTTAGCGGGATTAAGACCGCTGGGAACTCATGAAAAAGCTAGGACAATGGCTGATTTTTCTGGCTTATCGGGTGATGCGTTGATAGAAAAACAAGAAGCATTCAAAAAGAACATAAACTTCATCTATACAGGTTGTACACGAGCAAAAGATGAATTAACAATCATCTTATCGGAGCACGCAGGTGATTCGCTTTATATGGATCTGATACGTGAAGCGTTCGGAAAGGAGAAAAAGTAAATGCAGGTTTTTGACGATAAAACTACGAATGCTGTAAATATTAACAGCCGGCTAATACTTAACTCTCCAATTAAAGCGGATGACACCGCATTCAAGGCCACTTATTATGCAACAGCGGATCTTGTATGTTCCGGGAAAATAACAGCGCTATTTGATTTGTTTGTAATAGGCAATGTTGTTGCTAAAGAAATAGATGTCAAGGGTAAATTCGTCTGTCTCGGCAAGTGTGAGGTGAGCGATACCCTGTTAGTGCAAAACGACATTATTTGCAGTGAAATTGAAGCGGATACGATAATTTGTCATGAGAACATTACAGCGCAGGAGCTTGAATCTAAGCAAATAACTTGTAACGGAAGAATTATTATCGAAAAAACTCTAGCGGTTGAAGAAATTGCAAAATGTGATCAAACTGTTATTTGTGGAGAAACTGCGTATGGATCAGGGAGAATAGTTGCAAATACTGTCATTACAGGCGAGCCCGTCGATTTAGATGATGGTGAAAAATCTATAGTGTCCCCATATGTGTACTCTCGGGAGGATGACACTGAAGATGCTAAAGATAAAATTGTATCCTTGTCCCAAAAGTACCGCGGTGATAATAATTACAGAGCTTTCTTAGATTCGATAAAACAGAATGGGAATGAAATACAGCAATCATTGGCAGAAAGATACCTTTGCGCATTTAATCAAATTGAAAAAGTAAATACAGATGGTATTGAAGATTTTAGAGACACAAAACTTCTTCTCCAGTTACTTGATATGATGGCGTCGGGATGGTTTGAAGGCTGGCAAACGGTAGAGGACTATAAATACAAATTACTCCATCATTTCGAGGCGCTCGCAAGCGGAGATAATCCATATATTCCGAAGCCGAAACCCGCAACGGACCTTCAAATTGGAGATTTTGTTCGACATACTATATATGGAGATGGATATGTAAAGAATAGAACAGTATCTTCTCCTGGGGCCATGATTGAAATTGAGTTTGATGGTATTGGTATTAAGAAATTTTCTATTCCGGCTGCATTGAAGTTTTTCAAAATACTTGGAAGCAAAAAAAGCCTTACTCCAGAAGCAACACGAGCAAGCTTGGTGTGTAATGTAGATAATTATCGGGAATGGATTGAATGCTTAAAAGTATTATTTGATAATGCTTCGTTGATTAGCCCATCGCTGCACGGATGTATTTATGACTTGCTAATGGCAAATTTGGGATTGAAATCAAAGTTTGTTCTTGAACGTTTTCAAGAGAAAGGATGGAAAATAAATGGCAAGTAATCGTGAACTGTTAGCGAGAGAAATAGCTAATCGATTTATTGCCGCTATTTCTGGAGATGGGAAAGAGCAATTTGTTTTCTATAGTCCTGAAGATAGGATATATGTAGGAAAACTGTCTCCCCAAAGTGCCTCTGATGAGTTCTCATCCAGCGTACTTATTAAGCAAATCAGTACCAGCTTTAGAATTGCAAGGTCAACTCTTTCCCAAGCAGAACTTCGAATTCAACCACAAGGCTTCTTTTTTTACAGAGTAATTCCCACACTAGAGCAGCAACGGGTTTATTTTGTAAAAGATTATAAAGCCACTTTTGAAGAAGAGAGAATAACCGATTTCGCCTCATTAGTAGAAGCTTTTGAGAAAGGAATGCTATCTGCGGAGAATAAGGCTCATAAGGTCCAGCTTTTGCCAGTATATGAAAGAATTTCAATTGAAGAAACTGGTGCGCTTCTTTCGATAAGGCCAGAAGAAATATATAATTCTAAATTTGACTGTGGGAGCATTCATGAAGGTTCTTCATTTTCTGTTCAATTAGCAAAAAATAACGAAGCTTTGTGCGAGATGGTGAAAGAACGCCCGAATGTTATCCCGTGCCAGTTTAGAGACAAGATTACAATTATGGATATTATTTCCGAAGAAAGTTGGGATAAATTTAAGAAAAAGCAGATTAAACGCGAAGAATTCTCCATGTTTCCAAGATTTAGGTATGGCGTATCAGTCGAACTGAAAGGAAGTGGAGATTTTATTGATATTATGATTGCCCTCAGTAATGAGACGCAGTTCGGAGATGAAACGGGAGGATTTGGTCATACTGTTGCGAAAACTGATAAGTATCGCATCAACACACTTTTTAACTCGGGAATTAATGTCCATTGCCAAAATGCAGCCTTTGTACCAATTGAACTTGATTACTTTGCTGACGATTATAAGTATGACCGCAAGGTCTATGCATTGGGGAATAACTGCAATGTTGAGTATGACCTTGAAAAAATGGAAGTACAAACTGTCCATGTCCCAGTTTTTATCCAAAAAAGACTTAAGACGAATAATAAACTAGCGGTTAAGTTTGACGATTTAATTTGCAATCCTGTAAAAACGCTTTCGGGAATACATTCTCTCATGCTGAAGGAACTTGGTAAATGGGAAAAAGAGTATAGCGAAGCTGGGCAATTAACCGAAAATGGAAAACGCCAGTTTAAAAATGAAATATCAAATTTCGAACTTGAAATAAAGCGCTTCAAGACGGGAATCGATTTAATAGAAAAATATAACATGGTGCGGGTCGCTTTTGTCTATATGAATATGGCTTTTATGCGTTCGGCAAAAGGATACGATAGTTGGAGATTATTCCAGATTGTTTTCGTTGTTTCATTGCTTTTGGACATTGTCGCAAATGAACCGGATTTAATGATAGATGATGACGTTAAAAGCAAGGCAAAAACAGATGATGTTGATATTCTATACTTCCCTACGGGTGGTGGTAAAACAGAGGCCTTTTTGGGGCTTCTCGTTTTCAACCTGTTCTTTGATCGTCTCAGGGGAAAAGAGTATGGAGTCACTGCATTGCTGAAGTATCCACTTAGGCTTTTGTCTGTTCAGCAAGTACAGCGTGTTGCAAATATCTTAGCGACATCAGAGGAAATCCGCGAGGAGAAAAGCTTGGGAGGTACAGTTTTCAGCCTTGGTTATTTTGTCGGTGAAGGTAACACGCCAAACAAAATTGATCGAGAACTGAAAAAAACACTTGAAGAACTGTCTCCGGAGGAAATTGACGAGAAATATCGTTTATTGGATGTTTGCCCGTTCTGCGGTGAACGGTCAGTTCATGTTGTCTATGATTCCGCTGCTAATTCTCTTTTGCATATTTGTGGCAATGAGGGTTGTTCCTCTCATGGAATTCTACCGCTATACATGGTGGATGAAGACATATATAGGCGAATTCCCAGTGTACTCATATCTACCGTAGATAAAATGACGGCGATAGGATTGAATTCAAGATTCCATAATCTTATCTGCGGTGCTGAATATGAATGTCCGGTACATGGCTTTTCTGCGAAGAACCGTTGTTTAGAATATAATTGCCAGCATGATCCTATGGATATGAAACGCGTACATATGAAGGATCCTGCTCCGACATTACTTATTCAAGATGAGCTGCACTTAATTAAAGAATCTCTCGGTGCCTATGATGCTCATTATGAAACGTTAATCGAATACTTCATAAAACAGTTATCCGGTTGCGACAGAGGAATAAAGGTTATAGGTGCTACCGCAACAATTTCTGCGTACGAAGCACAGGCAAAGCACTTGTATTGGAAAAATGCGATCCGTTTCCCTGCAGCATCACCGTATTTGGATCACAATTTTTACTCATATACGGATGAGGATGATGTTGGTCGAATTATTCTCGGATACGCACCGTTTGGTAAAGCAATTGTAAGTAGCGTTGCTTATTCGATGCAGTATTTAAAAAGAGTTGTATTTGATTTGTATCGCAATCCCAAGGAAATCCTGTCTATTGAAGGGATATCTTTCGACGGGAGTGAAGATGAAAAAATCAGTGCAGCAAAACTCTTGCTTGAAGATTATTGGATGATCTTGGAATACAACAATGTTAAGTTGGAGAGCAACCGAGTCCTTCAGGCACTTGAGGATCCTATTAATACAGAATTAATTGATGAAGGCGTTCAACCTCTTTCTGCCAAGAAAATGACTGGCGACGATACATTTCAGGAGGTCAGAGCAACCCTCTCAGCAATTGAGCATGCGGACAGTATTATCAATGATATTGATTTCAACATGATTGCTGCAACCAGTATGATCTCGCATGGCATTGACGCGGATAGATTCAATCTAATGATGTTCTACGGCATGCCAGGTAATACAGCCGAGTATATCCAGGCATATTCTCGTGTTGGAAGAAAATATCCTGGCATAGTAATTGATATAATGCGTCCGTCGAGAGAAAAAGACCAAAGCTATTTAAAACACTTTGTGAAGTTCCACGAGTTTAAAGACATCTTGGTCGATTCTGTTTCAATTAATAGATGGGCTTCAAAAGCGGTTGAAAACACCTTACCTGGCGTGGTTTCCAGTATTCTTTTGAACTACTATCTCTACAAACTCCAATTTGTAGAGGGATTGACGGATATCAGCAAGTACAATTGTCTGAAGACTGCTATCAAAGCAAACGCAATTACCTTGGATGAAATGAAACAGCATGTGTATGGTGTTTACAAGTGCTCTGATCAAGATAATTCTGTCGGACGTTTGTATCGCCTAAAAATTGACTCTATGCTCAATGCAATGTTCGAGGGATTGGCGAGTAGTTCTTGTGATGGGAAAGCATACTTGACGCAGGTTCTTGATCATCTCCATTACCATGTAATGACCAGTTTACGCGATACCGATAAACAGATTATCATAGAGATGAAATAAGGAGGTGCCAATATGCCAGACGAAAAAAGAATGCAGAGAGGCGTTCAGCAAGCTCTCTATAAATACCTTCCCGGGAGCTGGGTCGATTACACAACAAGTGGCGGAGGTGTTTCCTATGCGGTCCATGTTGATAATTGGATCGGAGATCGGTTGATTGGGATAAACAATAAGCGACTGCTGAGAGTAGTAAATCAAAGGGTTAAAGATTTTATAGCAGCTAGTCCGGATGGCCCGAACTCTGTAGTGGACTTCTCTTCTACCATCAACGAAGAAACTTACGAAGTATTAACACCAAGAATTAGTGATCGAATTGCAGCGGTGCAGACGTCAGTAAAGCCATGGGTGTTCGTTTGTAATTCTTGCGGACGAGTTCGACAGTATTATTCGTACAGTGAGTTCAAGAGAGGAGAACATGAACCATGTGACGTTTGCGGGAAGCATATGACGCAATTAAAAATGATTCGGTTTTGCAAGTGCGGATATGCTGATGGGATTTTTGTGCCCAAGTGCGAAACCCCAGGACACGGCACTAAGTATATGACTCGTCGTGGTAGTGGAACGGACTTCGTGTGTAGCAAATGCGGGAAAAAAGCTCCGTTGCCCTTTTATTGTCCTGAATGTCATCAGAAACTTGATATTAGACCTGCACTGGATTCCGCCCATTATATGCCGTTTACGCTTTCGTTAATCGATTTGCTTGACAAGCGTAAGGATTTATTCTTGGAAAATGAGAATAACTCCCAGGGGGAAAAAGTTGTTCTAGCGCAATATCTGGGCTTGATTCAACAGGACCAGTACCAAGAACTAATAAAGAATGGCAAAATTACCGAAGAAAATGAGTTTGAAAAGGCACTGGAAAAAGAAGCTGAAGCACTAAGGACTCAAGGACTCGATGAAAGTATTATCGCTATGGTTATTGATGCCAAAAGGCGGGGTAATCCCAATGGCAAAATATTCGAAGCAATAGATACGATTGGTAAGGGCCTTACTCTTCCAAGTGATGAGGACTTGAAGGCGCTGGCGGAAGAAATACTAGAGTATGACGAACTCATTAATGCAAAAGTAACGCTTTCGCTCACAGAGGCGGAGGATGATGCAGAGCTCGTGAATGACGGACTTCGTCCTGATTATGTTTCTATTGTTAAAGAGTTGGGATTTGGTCATGTGCAAATGTGCTCTAGCGTTCCCATTGTTACTGCTGCATACGGATATACCCGAAAAGAACGATTTGGCGAAGGCGTAAGATTACACGGTTTCCCTCAGGAAATGGAAAAGAAGAATATCTACGCCGCAAAGCTAGAAACTGAAGGCGTGCTATTTGAACTCGACCGAAAGAAAGTTGCAGAATGGCTAGTCGGTAACGGTCTGATTGATAAGCAGGAACTTCCTGCCAATCTGTCCGACTACGACCTAAAGCTTTGGTTCCTTGATAGAGTAAGAACAAGCATTATAAAGCCCTTTTCCTCCATCGAGGACCTCGATGTAAATAGCCGGATTACAAAGTGCGTCTACACTTTATTGCATAGTATTTCGCATGCGCTCATAAGCGAAGTCGCAGAAATCTGCGGCTTAGATAAGAGCTCAATATCAGAGTATCTGCTGCCTAACGTCCCTGCGGTGTTTATATATTGTTCTAATTCGCAAGGCTTTAGTATGGGAGCACTCTACAGTGCGTTCCAAACCCATTTGGATCGATGGCTAAGCCACGCAAAAGAACGTTCAAAAACATGCATATTTGATCCGGTTTGTCTGAATAAAGAGAAAGCATGTGCAGGATGTCTTTTCTTGAACGAGGTTTCTTGTCAGCATTTTAATAAGGATTTGGACAGAAGCTATTTGTGTGGGTTCTTCGAAAAGCAAACTCAAACCAAACTCCAAGGTTATTGGGAGGATTAAGCCATGGCAATAATGCACCCAACCATCATTTCGGAAAATAATAAACCAGGCTCAGAAGTGAAATTCTTTAAGGCTTGCCGAGACCAACTCAGCGACAAATACCACGTTTTTTACTCGCTTAGGTGGTACACAACTAGAGACGGATTGAGAGAGGACAGTGAGTGTGATTTTCTGATTTTCAATCCAGACTACGGTTTCCTTTGCGTCGAGGTTAAAGGCGGTACAGGAATAACCGTTGACGGCGACAAGTGGCATCTTGACGATTATGACGATGGAAGGATGCTGAAGGAATCACCGTATAAGCAGGCCGAGAAAAGCATGAGATACTTCAAGGACTATTATGAAGAAGAACTAGAAATGAGGTTTTCCGGAATCTATGGGTGCGCTGTTGCCTTTCCGAATTATGTTGTTCTCTCTCCCATAACTCCCGAGTCTCCACTTGAAATTACTGTGGACCTTAGATCCTTGGGTAATCTTCAAAAGCGAATTGTTGAGATTTTCCGATATTTTAGGGGAAAGCATGTTGGCACAACTTCATTTTTTGCTCCTGATAGTCAAAAGAAGTTCATAGAATTGGTTAATAAAAGGATCGCTCTCTCAATCTGTGCTGGTGCGCTTATTCAAGATAAAGAACGGGAACTGTTAGAAATTAATCGCACTCAAGATACGGTAATTGACCTCCTATCTCATTATCCAAAGGCATTCATTATCGGAGGAGCTGGAACCGGCAAAACATGGATAGGCCTCAAAAAGGTGAAAAGATGCCTATTGTCAGACGGTCATGCTCTCTATCTGTGTAGCAATCGGACGTTGGCCGAAACATTTGGACGTATGATAAGCAGTGACAAAGCAGACTGCTTAACCGTTGATATGCTAGCAGAGAAAATAATAGGAGATCGTGCGGTTACAGCCCCTGTACATAATGGAATTCGTGAATATAGTTCTTTATTGGACAATGTTCCGGAAAACCAAAAGTACGATTTGGTTGTTGTAGATGAAGCACAGGACTTTTCCGAAGACTGGGCTTTTTGTGCTAACCTTGTCTTAAAGGATACGGGTTCTTTATATGTTTTCTATGACGAAAGTCAGAACATTTATAATCGGTCATTTGGAGACAAATTTTTCATTGACATTCCTCCTTTCGTCCTTAGATATAACATTCGAAACACTGCTAATATTTATAAGTGCACTCAGGAGACAACAAACTTGGGACTGGACACTGTGGCAAACCAAGTTGAGGGCGTCGAGCCGGATAGACGGAAATTTACTCGTTCAGCGCAAGTCGTTGCTTTTATCGATTCGGTTGTAAACAAGCTAGTCAATCGAGAGGGTGTCATGCCCGATAAAATTGTGATATTAAGTAACGTGGGCAAATTGGATTCGGTTCTTTCGGATATTGATACTTTAGGAGGACAACCGATAACAACATTGTCGCTTGATGAACATACAATATGCTATAAAACTGTGGAAGAATTTAAGGGCTTAGAATCGGATATCGTTATATTCATAAACCATACGTACAAAAACGAACCACAAAACGAAATAAAAAAAGCGATGCTATATACTGCAATGACACGTGCTCGTTTCTATCTCTATAGCATAGATTACGAAAAAAACCTGTAATAAGCTCCTGGAGGAAAAGATGGCAAATATTTTATTAATTGAACCTGATTATAAGTGTAAGCAACCACCGCTGGGACTTATGAAAATATCATACTTCCACAAGAATATCATGCATGATTATATCCGTTTCACAAAAGGAAAGCTTCCTAAAGCACTTGCAGAGACCAAGTGGGACCACGTTTATGTCACCACATTGTTTACTTTTGAATGGAAGGTAACCATAGAAGCGATTGAATATGCAAAGACACTTGTGGACTCTTTGGATCAAATCACGGTGGGTGGCATAGCAGCCACAATGCTTCCGGAACAGTTTTACGAAGAAACCGGTATTCATCCAGTTTGCGGGCTTCTTAATGAACCGGGGAAACTCGGCCTTCCCGGGGATGAATGTATTGATCAGATTGTTCCAGATTACTCGATGTTGGAAGACATGGACTACGTATATCCCTTTAATGATGCCTATTTTCTAAGTGCAACAAAAGGATGTGGGAATAAATGTGGTTTTTGTGCCGTCCAGACATTGGAGCCGACATTTGTTCCTTATATTGACATAAAAGGTAAAATTGCTGCGATAGATAAGGAGTTTGGACCAAAAAAGGATTTAATCCTTATGGATAATAACGTCCTTAGATCGCCACGGTTTAATGATATTATTGACGATATTATTGCTGCGGGATTTGGAAAAGGTGCAACATACACCAATCCTAAAACAGGAAAAGTTGTTCAACGGTACGTTGATTTCAATCAGGGTCTAGATGCGTTGTTTTTGAATGAAGCAAAAGCTAAACGTCTTGGTGAAATAGCTCTTCGTCCTGCAAGGGTGGCATTTGATCACATTGAAGACAGAGATATTTATGAAAAGGCCCTTCGTCTTTGCGCGAAATATGGTATTACAGAACTCTCCAATTATGTGCTCTATAATAGTGAGGACTTTGGTGGTAAGGGGAAAAAGTACCATGCGGACACACCAGAAGACCTCTATGAGCGTATGCGCATTACTCTCGATTTGAAGGATGAGTTGAATATTGGCCGTGCGGCTGAAGACAAAATTGCTGCGTTTTCGTTTCCAATGCGATATATCCCTCTTTCGGCGCATGAGCGAGGATATGTTGGTTCGATGTGGAACGCAAAGTTTTTGCGAGCTGTTCAGCGAATGCTCGTACCTACACAAGGGAAAGGTGTTTGTAACCGCGACTTTTTTGAGGCCGATTTCGGGAAGAGCCCCGAAGAATTTGTCCGATTTCTCAGTATGCCAGAAAAACTCATAGCGAACCGAGGGAAAATCAGCAAAACCTCTCGAGGCAAATCTAAAGAGACGGAAGAAGAATTTGCAGCCCGTAAAGTAATTTGGAAACGAGATCAGAACAAGATTGTCATTTGGAATAAATTATTCAATGATCTTGGGGAAGATCGCTGTGAGTTTATTGATTTGATAGGTAGCAATGAATATCTTCCGGAAAAATTCTTAGGTATAAGAACAACAATACAACGAAAGTTGTTCCTTTTATACTTGACTACTCCAAGGTTATTTGCGCTTCTTGGTCAGATCGATTCAAGCTCGCCGACACATCAAATTGTGCATGATTTTTTGACCAAGGAATGTCCATATCTATATGATGATATGCTTGATGTTCTTGCGCAAAGCGAGGTTCAGCAAAACTATGTTTTTGCCAACTTCATTGCCTTTTTTGGAAAGACGGGCGTAAGCGATTTGATAAACAGGGTATCAACTGCTGATTTTTCTGTAGACAAACAACTTTCTAAATGGGACAGCATCTGCAAGAAAAATGGCGTTGAATATGTGGACTTTGAGCTCATCAGGGTATATCGAAGATATGTAGATCTCGATGTTCTTCCCGAAACAGCTCATAATCGAGCAGCAGGATATATAAAATCTCTCAATATGCTTGAATTAGCTGGCCTTCTTAGCGAGTTCCGTGAAGAATTCGAGAAGCGCTTGTTGTCTGTCGTTGATTCGGAGAGCGGGGCCGAGATATTGAAAAAAATAAGCAAGTCAATTTCAGATAACATCCAGTTGAAATTGTTTAACTTTTTGGAGGGAAACCATGAGTGAGAAGATTGTTATTGGAAAGCACACTCTAGAATCTCTCACTTCTGGTATGTATGCTGATCCATTCGTGGTGTTTCGCGAATATATTCAAAATAGTGTAGATTCGATAGACGATGCAATTAATCAAGGCATTCTAGTGCCAGGTGAGGACCAGATTGTTGTACGATTGGCGCCCTTGGATCGGCGAATAGTTATTCGAGATAACGGAACCGGTATTGCTAATAGGGCGACAGAAAAAACGCTTATTAGTATTGGAAATTCTAAAAAAACGTCGGATAATTCTCGCGGTTTTAGAGGAATTGGGCGACTTAGCGCTCTAAGCTATTGCGAAAAACTGACATTTACTACATCTGCACAAAACGAAAGCGTTGCAACAAGAATTAGCATCGATGCGGAAAACTTGGCAGAATTACTTGCTAGTGATAAGGGCGAGGATGTTACGGTTGTTGATGTTCTTCAAAATGTGTATTCGGTTGAAACTTTTTCGGAAAAGGAAAATACCCATTATTTCATGGTGCAGATGGACGGCGTTAAGGAAAGCTCTAGACTTAATTCTTATGATGATGTTGTTGATTATTTGACCCAAAATATTCCGGCTCCATATAATCCGGATTTTGTATGGAACAAAGAGATCATAAATAGGATGAAACGTGAGGGATATTGCATTGATGCATACAACGTTTCTGTGGTTTTTGGCACAATAGTTACACCAATATACAAACCTTATCGCGATGCATTTCTCGTAGATAAGAGTAAGAATATAATGGATCAAATCCAAGATGTTGAGATAGTAACAATAAATCGAGAAGATGGGAACCGTTGTGCCATAGGATGGCTGGCTAAAACCAACTATCTCGGAAGTATATATGACAAGACAATAAAAGGAATTAGATTACGTAAAGGCAATATACTAGTAGGAGATAATCAAACGGTTAATGTTGCATTCAAAGATGCTAGATTTAATGGCTGGTCAATTGGCGAATTTTTTGCAGTAGACAAGCAATTAATCCCCAATGCAAGACGTGATAATTTCGAAAAAAACACAGCATACTTCACGTTATTTGAACAATTATCGCATCTTGCTGCAACAATAGCAAAAGAGATTCGTACAGCCTCACTGAAACGTAATTCCGAACTGTCAAATGCTATGGAACAAATTGACAAGGCAACTCGCGCGGCGAATGAGGCTATCGATATTGGGGTTTCGGCACCTCAGAAAGGTGCTATCACGCAAAAACTCAGATTGGCACAGAATGCGATGGCGAATTCGTTAGAAAAAGACGACTTAGCTGAGTATTATCAGGGAATAGCTTTTGATGAACTAGATATGCTTATTGGAAAGCTTAAAGGTGCTACTTCGTATAAGGCCTTAAATGCAATAAACAATCTTACGACAACGGAAAAAAAGATATTGGAAAAAGTTTTCAACTGTATTTCGAGTCTTGATATTGATAATTCGAGATCCATAATCGATGCCATTTTATCTGATTTTGATTCCGGAAAAAGATAGAAAATTTGACGGCGAATTTTGCGCTAATTCAAATTTTTTATGCAGAGTGTTATCTAATCCTTGAATTCTTGCGGTTTTAATAATGAAATAACCATTGAAAACAGGTGATCTCTATGGAAACGCAATTATTAGTCATTAAATATCCAGAACTGGCAAAAGAATGGCATCCAACAAAAAACGGCGACTTAAAACCGACAGATGTTACTAAGGGGTATGATAAAAAAGCCTGGTGGCTTTTTCCGTATGACGATCTCAGAACCGGAAAACATTTTGATTTTGAGTGGTAGGCTGCTATTTACCATAGGGTGGGAGGTATGGGATGCCCATTTATCTCAGAAAAGACAGTATGGGTTGGTTTTAATGATCTAGAAACAACAAATAATGAATTGGCAAAAGAATGGCATCCCAAGAAAAACGGTTATTTACGGCCATCGGATGTTGTAGCTAGATCAAATAAGAGAATAGGGTGGTTATGTAATAATAATCACGAATGGATCGCATCTCTTGCAGATAGAAACAGCAGAAAAAGTGTATCCATTTTGAACCACAGTACTCTTTTGATAATTTGAAGTATAAAAACACGCTGAGATGCGATTTTGCGATACTTGATAAGAATAAAAACCTATTGGTGTAATCGAATACAATGGCGAGCAACACTACTGGCCTGTAGACTTTGCCGGTAAAGGCGAGTCATGGGAAAAAGAAATTTTTGAAACAACTCAAAAAGGGATAAATCGAAAATCAAGTACTTAGAAGAGCATAAGATGCTAATGTTGGAAACCCCTTATTGGAAATTCGATGAGATCGGAAAACGGGTCGATTATTTCCTGGATGTGTTGCAAATGGAGACCAATACCTTGAATGACGCACATTTCGTGGAAGTAAAGGAGTATATACCATAGCGGGAACTTTTAAAAGTTGCAAAGCTATCCCAAACGGAGACTTTTGCTTTGTGGTATGACAAAGCAACAAATCAATTCTACAATAATAATGAGGCACCAGATTCTGCCCAATACATATATGATGTAGTTCAAGAGTAGTCGCCGGAGTTCATCGAGGAAATCACAAAGGTTATTATGAAAGATATAGACGTTGGTCGTTATTGAGCATCTCTTGAGGTGAAAACCATGGATAAATCAGTGAAACTACGACCGTTGTATGTTGCGCAGATATTACTCAACTACACGGATGAGGAACATCTGCTTACAATCGCAGAGATACTTCAAAAACTTCATGACAAATATGGTATAGATTCGTATCGAGCTACCATCAAGACAGATATCGAAATGTTGATGGAAGCCGGGATGGATATTGAGTTCATTAAGTCATCGCAAAATCATTATCATATCGTAAGTCGAGATTTTGATGTTGCTGAACTAAAAATACTTATTGATGCAGTGGAATCTGCCAAGTTCATTTCCAAGGACAAGAGCCAGAAGCTTGTCGAGAAGATTAGTAAGTTGGCGGGGCCCTTTGCTTCGGAAGGTCTTAAACGCAATATCGATGTTGAGCGGCGGATTAAGCCTGGAAACGAGAAGCTGCTCTTTATTGTTGACTCTATCAATGATGCTATCAACCAAGGAAGGCAGATCAGCTTCCAATATTTTCAGTATAATGTAAAGAAGGAACGCAAACCAAGATTTGATGGATATTGGTATAAACTTAGCCCGTATCGTCTCGTCTGGAACGGCGACTACTATTATGTTGTCGGATACTATGAGAAATATCACGAGGTAGTAAGCTATCGCGTGGACCGAATGGTCGGGAGACCGGAAATCCTTGAAGACGATGCCATTCCGCTTCCAAAGTCATTTGATCTGGATAATCATCTGAACTCTATGTTCCATATGTATAGTACTGAGCGAAAGCATGTGGAGCTCATTGTAGCCAACGAGTGCATGGATGCCCTTATCGATAAGTTCGGTGAGGATGTTGAGGCTTATGCTTATGACATGAATTCGTTTAGAGCGGAAGTGGATGTGGCAACGAACAAGATTTTCTATACGTGGATAGTTGGATTTGAAGGCAAAGTGAAGATTCTTGGTCCAGAAGATGTAAGAGAAGAATATAGGCAGATGGTTTTGAACGCAGCAAACAAACTAGATTGATTTGAGGAAGCTCATATGTCTGGCATAAATGACCTCGCAACGACAGATCCTGAAATTGCTGTTGAATGGGACCACATAAAGAATAGAGACGCAGATTTGTGATACGTCTATAGAAACTCAAAGGCAATTTTTTGGTGGAAATCTCAATTTGATTATTCATGGCAAGCTAAGGTGTCCGAAAGAACTCTCGACGGTATTACATGCAACCCGATGGAGACGAATACAGAAGGATGCTCCCACAGTTACTGTTTATGCTCTATGGAAAACGCAAAAATTTGAGAGTACTGTACAATTCAGATGCGCTAGCAGGAATGACGATAGATATTATTCTTCCGGATATAAACTTGCCATTGAAATGGAATCGGAGAGGAAGGCGCTTACAAAGAAACAGACGGTAAAGAAGAAGGTATGCGAGTCGTCTGTATTCGAATATGTTCTCTTAGAGGCAAGAAAAGATCTGAAAAAATGGCAAATCAGATTCTCGGTGTTTTTCGAAAGAAGCATATCCACATTGCTACTGACATCGAAGAGATATTAGAAATGCTTAGAATGCATATCTTGAAGTGCTTCGAGTGTAGATTAGCCATATTTGATAACCATCTTGAGACCTTGATTTTTCAGCATTTATGATGTATGAATAAATATCGGCCTTTTGAACTTGTATCAATAGACTGTACGATTGAAGGCTGAATGTATATGCCAATCGTATGCCGCATATGCCAAATATGTCAATCAATATATCACAACGACTTTGTAAATTATTTCATGCGTTTTGGGCTTATTCTGGCTGACAATTTGAAGGGGACGTAAGTGAGTTTGAACTCATTCGTACCGTTTCGTTCATCATTAAAGAGCATCAATCGAATCCCGACGATGAAGCCTATTGACTGAATCAGTCGTTAAGGGTAATTATAAGTAGTTATTCGTAGACTCTTACAGGTGGCGCACACCACGATTTACACCAATTTACACCAAAACCACACCAAACCCTACAAAGAAAATCTGCAGATCTACAATGCTCTGCAAAAGAATACGAACCTCTTCAACCCGGCGAGAAATCGTCGGGTTGTCTTTTTATCAGAACATAACACATAGCCGTCCGATCGAGTAGGAGGGAGTTAATCACTCCCTCCTACTCGATTGAAAAAGGAGAAAATAGCAATGGAAACGGTAAAGTGACCGCCATTACAAACCAGAAATAATATTGTACAAAAATATTGATGTCTTGATTCGATTATTCTATAATTATACAATAGTTATATTTCTTGGTTTGCGAAGCATGGAAGGACAAGAGACGAACTATGTCTAATGAAATCGTCCGTCAGCAGAATATCCGGAACGCCCTCCGGCAAGCCTTGAAGCTTATTGTCGAAATGTCATGGAAAACACATCTATGGAAAACCCGGCGCAACTGACCGAGCCGGTCACCAGGCAGCAAACTGTGGTTGAAAAACCGCTGCCGGAGCTTCTGGGCCGACGATATCGGGAAAGGCAGGGCGCATCATGAAACATCCTACTGAAAAAAAGACGGATATGACGCGAAGACGCGGGGTACATATTGCCGTCAATATCTTTCTCGTGCTGATGCTTGTGCTGGGGGTATTCGCTTTTGTTTCTTTTTATCGCCAGCTCCAGCAGTCGATTCGGGACGAGCGCGCCGCCTCCGTGGAGCAGTTCGCCTCGCTGATCACGGGCAAGGTCTCGCAGCTGCGCAGCACCTATCTCGACAAAGCCGTACAGCTTGCGGGAACGATCGGGCATTCCGGCGCCGGAACCTTGGCGGATATTGCTTATCTGGGAAATGACGGCGAGCTCATCGCGCTGGTGAATGAAAACGGCAGCTATACGACGCTGGACGGCTCTCCTCTGATCATCCACGATCCGGAACTGCTGTCGAGGCTCGTTTCTGGAGCCGACGCGAACACCTCCTTCGCTACCGTTGAAACACGTGGTGACTATTGGCTTTTCTCCGTGCCGTTTGAGAATGTGCGCATTGGCGGCGTCCGTTATCTCGGCCTCGTTCTCGCCGTCAGCGCTGAGACCTACGCCGACGCCGCGACCATCACGCTCTACGATCATCTCGGTGAGAGCCTTGTGGTGGCGGAGGACGGTACCATCAAGCTGCGTCCCTCCGATTCCACCGCCAAAAGCTCCTTTGACGGATATAATCTGCTGAAAATTCTGGAGCGCAGCGATATGACGCAGTCCCAGCGCACGAAGCTGGCCGACGCGCTGGCGGGGCTGCAGGAATACGACGTGACCTGCGAGCTCGACGGCGTGACCTGGATCATCCACAGCGTTCCCTCCGACGGCGGGCGCAGCATCGTGATGGCGGTGCCGATATCCCTCACGGCTCAGAGCACCTATCGCGGCATGTCCGGCACGCTCTTGACCGCCGTGCTGGTGATTGCCGCCCTGGCCATACTGTTCCTATACAATTTTGCCTTCGAGCAGAGGAAAAACCAGCAGATCCAGCTGGAAACGGCTCGGGCCAAATCCAAGAGCGATTTTCTTGACAAGATGTCCCACGACATTCGCACGCCGCTCAACGCGATCGTGGGGATGCACGAACTGGCGCTCCAGTCCATGGACGACCGCGAGGTTGTGCGCGACTGTCTCGTCAAGGCAAAGAAATCGGGAGAATATCTGGTCTCCGTCATCAATGACGTTCTGGACATGAGCCGCATCGAGAGCGGACGCATGCTCCTGGCGCATCAACAGTTCAACCTGGACGAACTGCTGGAGAACGTGATCCAGATCGAATCTCCCAAAGCGGCTGAAAAGGGCTTGTCGCTGACGCTGGATACTGCGTCGCCCATCGGGACGGATTTCGTGGGAGACAGGCAGAGACTGAGCCAGTGCGTGATGAATCTGGTAAATAACGCGGTAAAGTTTACGCCGTCCGGCGGTCAAGTGACGGTGCGATGTGCCGGGGAGCCAGGCGGAGAGGGCCGGTGTTCGGTTCGTATCTCTGTTACAGATACCGGCATCGGAATGAGCGAGGAGTTCATGCGCAAGCTCTTCAAACCCTTCGAGCAGGAGAGCAGTTCTCTGGTCAGCGCCACGACCGGCAGCGGGCTCGGCCTCTCCATCGTCCACGAGTTTGTGACCCTGATGGGCGGCAAGGTCTCAGCGGTCAGCCGGCAGGGACAAGGCAGCACCTTTACCATCGAACTCCCGCTGGAGACCGCGCCAAAGACTGAAAAAGCGGTGACATTTTCCGACGATGAATTGAAAGAGCAGCTGCGTGGACGCCGCGTTCTGCTGGTGGAGGATAACGCGGTCAACCGGCAGATCCTGTCGATGCTGCTCTCCAATCTTGCGCTTTCGGTTGACGAGGCGGAAAACGGAAAGATTGCGGTGGATCAATTTGCCGCCTCCTCGCCTGGTGCGTATTCGCTGATCCTCATGGATATCATGATGCCGGTCATGGGTGGGCTTGAGGCAGCCGCGGCCATCCGCAGGCTCGATCGTCCGGATGCCGGGACCGTGCCCATTGTGGCCCTGTCCGCCAATGCTTTTGAAGAGGATGCGAAAAAATCTCTGGAGGCCGGCATGCAGATGCATCTGGCCAAGCCCGTGGATATTGACGCCCTGAAGGGCATGCTGAAAAAATATATCATATGAGGAGGTCTGCGCGATGAAAAGAACCGCCATTCTTGCGGCACTGCTTGCCGCCATGTTGACTCTGTCCGCCTGCGGAGCGTCAAGCCTTTATGCGCCCGCCGATGACATCATCAGCTACAAGCCCGTTGATTCGTCCAAAACGGTGATCACCGTCGGAAAGTATACCGTCGCCAATTCGGATGAGCTGGAGGCGGCGCTGGAGGCGAAGTTTCCCAAGGTCGATTTCGTGTTTACGGAGCCGGACGCGGGGGACAACGACATCGCCTACATGAAGCTCATGTCCGACGGCGGCAAGCTGGAGGACATCCAGTTCTGCGCCCATGTCATCGGGACGGACAATGATTTCCTGTACGACATGTCCGGCGAAAACTTTACCGGCGCGTTCAATCTGTCCTCGCTGGACTCCATGAGCGTGGACGGAAAGCTCTATCAGATTCCGGTGTCCAATACGCTCATGGGCATCGCTTATAACAAGTCACTGTTCCAGCGCAATGGCTGGCAGGTTCCCGCCGATCTGGATGAACTCTACGCGCTCTGCGATACGATCGAGGCCTCGGGGATCCGTTCCTTCGTCCCCTGTCTCAAGTATTATACCGTAGACGAGTCTGTCGCCTTCGGCCTGAGCTACGACGACGTGTTTGCCAGCGCGGAAAAACAGGTCCGCTACCACGATTTCTACAGTGGGAACGGCACCTGTCAGGGAGTGCTGGAGCCGGCGTTTCAGGCGGTGAAGAACTTGTACGACAGGGGCTATGTGAACGCCGGCGACTTCTCCTCCAGCGTTACCGAACTCCGGCAGGATCTGTATGCCGGCAAGATCGCCATGCTGCCCAGCAACGTGAGCATTCTTGCATTCGTCAAGGATGAGAAGCCAGCCGATGAGATCGGGTTTATCGGCTATCCCACAAAGACGCCGGGACAGCGCTGGATGCAGATCGCGCCGGGGAATCTGCTGTCGGTCTCCGCGGTCTCCATGCAGAACGCAAAGAAAAAGCAAATCATCCTCGACGCGCTGGAATATCTGACAACGGAGGAGGGGCAGACAATCCTGCTCAACTGTTTTCCCGGCGTCAGCAGCCTGAAGGAATACTCGCTGGACGCGGACACGATCTCGCAGGAGGCCAGCGACTGCATCCAGAACGGGCGCATCTTCTACGCCGATTACTACGCGTCCAATGAGCTGGTTCCCACCTGGCAGCAATACGCCTCAGGTCAGATGTCGCTTGCGGATTTTGTCGCGGCAAACGACGCGGCGAAACCCGCGGACTATCTAGGCGCGCTGAACGAGGCGCCCATCGGCACGGCATCGGCTGACTTCACCGTGCTGGACACCAGCCTGTACATCGCCGACGTCATGCGCGAGGCGACCGGCGCGGACGCCGCGCTCATCCTGAACGCCAGCTTCTACACCGGCAATCTCGCGCGTATCCTCAAAGGAGAGATCCGTCTGCCCAGCCGCTTTGTGCTTAAGAGTGTCGGCTCAAAGGACTATCTGACGACCTACCAGATCACCGGCGCGAACCTAAGGGCGCTCATGGAGCATCCCATCATAAAAAGCGCGGAGGTCAACGCGCTTTACGCCTGCTCCGGGCTGAAGGTCAAGTATGCCCCTTGGGCGTCGGCGGATGCCAACGTGCTGAGCCTGACGCTGGCTGACGGCACGGCCATTGACGACAATGCGACGTATACCGTCGCAGCCTGGGCGGGCGCAATAGACGAGAGATACATTTCCGCCAAGTCGCAGGAGTTCCCCGACGTCGGCATGAACAAGGATCTGATGACCGCAGCCATCCAGAAGGCCGGAACGATCTCTCCCGCGCGCGACGGCCGCGTTACGCTGGTCTGGAACTGACGGCATCTTTGATGACAGGACAATTCTCAGAGACGTACCCGCTGACTGTATGCACGTCTGCATTCGCAAAAGATGGGACCTTTAACGGCCTTTCGGCTGACGTGGACAGCAGCGATATGGCGGTGACAGGCGATGAAAACGGAATGTTCCTAATTGCGGAAAAAGCGCAGCAGGGATAGCGGTCGTGAAAGCGAAAAGAAAATCGCAGCGAAAGCCATACAGGGAAAAGACAAATCAAAGTGTCCATCCGGGAGGATGGGCGCTTTTTCTTATAGTGGTGCGCCCGGCGGGCGCACGTTCTAACCGGTGAAAGTCCGGAATCCGCCCGGTAATGGGAAGGATACAGCCGAAGGCAAGGGTGTCCATCGTGAGGTGGAATCTGAAGGAAGCCGGTTTCGGGGAACATACTAACCCGAGGGCAAATCTCTGGTCTGACGAACAGAAATCTCATATAAGGTTGCAAATGAGGGTAAGTCTGCTA